>Ga0180302_10001086_pt1 | contig 12686 bp, 13 predicted proteins | sample GuaBasSediGuay17_FD_121794 | JGI IMG/M metagenome (GOLD analysis project Ga0180302, IMG submission 121794) | Subseafloor sediment microbial communities from Guaymas Basin, Gulf of California, Mexico - Guay17, Core 4571-4, 12-15 cm | ecosystem: Environmental > Aquatic > Marine > Hydrothermal... | reverse complement strand
CTACGTCCCCCCTCCGGACGAGGGGGCCAGGCTCGAGATCCTCAAGGTCCACACCAGGAGGATGCCCCTAGCAGACGACGTAGACCTAGCCCAAATAGCCAAGATGACCGAAGGGTACAGCGGGGCGGACCTCGCTGCTTTGTGTAGGGAGGCCGCGATGACGGCTCTCAGGGAAGCTGGTAAACCCACTAAGGTTAGAAGCGAACACTTCGTACAAGCCATGAAGAAGGTGCCGCCAAGTATAGGTCCTGAGGATGTAAAGTTCTATGAGGAAATAGGCAAAAAATTTAAGAAATTAATGGGAGGCTAGATCTCTAGGAGGAGTGTATCTTTAATTTTAAAGTTTCTATTATTTCGCCCGTTAGCTTGGCCACTTCTATCTTAAAGGTGTAACTATAGCCTGGAGCGGAGTCGTCCACTCCCTTTATGCTAATTAAGTATTCGTTACCTGGTGAAAGTGGCAACCAATCCCCTACCTTCTTAACCCAACTACCGGCGACCCGCTTAACCTCCTCATGACCGTTGAACAACAACGTCAGGGAGTAGAGGCCACCGCCGGAACTGTATATGGCCCTTATTTTAAGGTCGCTGGTCCCGTAATTTTTCACCGCTTCAACATCGCTGTAGTCCACAGTGGGCGTGGGAGTGGGCTTATAATACTTCAGCTCTCCTATCGTGAACTCATATACTGGATAGTAATTACGCGGGAACAAACTCTGAGTCATCCATACAGCCAAGTGATAGTTCGCATATTTAGGTGGAACATTGGCCTTAAGGGTATACCATCTCCCTGGCATAATCTTAACGCTAGTCAGCCTTACCAGTGAGCCGTCGCCGAGCACTATCCCTAAGTGTATTGTGGTACCGTATCTATTGTACCCACCCGAGTTGCTAGTCATGACCTTGGCCGACAGCTTGGAGACCGTGAATTTAGCCCTAGTTAATAGGATGACCTTACTTCCCGCGTTGAAGGAGCCTGGGGAGCCCTCAGCATATATCTTGTTTCCTTTAAAATTTACTCTTCTAGTCCTTGCATTTCTTATTTCATACTTTAAGGTCGTCTTATCTAAACTTAAATGGTGCCATCCTCCGCTAGGCGCCGCGTAGATGTCAGCGCTCATCCCGTCACCTGATATTTTTGAGCCCTTAAATCCCGTTCCTCTGAAGCGGACTGGTAGGGTAACCTCTATGACGGTCGCTCCCATCCTATCCTTGAACCACTGTACCCCTTCCTTTACCACTCCCACCCAATAAACGTACCTGCCGGGCGTAGGAGGCGCCTGCAGGTAGCCTACCACGGTGACCTCCTCGCCGGGCCCTAGATCCCTGCCTAACCCCCACCTATAGGGGTGGTCTACGCTGTGGGGCCTCTTATCGAAATCCACACCTATCCTCACGTAACCCCTCACCGAAGGATATCCTACGCTCCCGTAATCCTCGTAGAAGTTGTACTTAAAGCCCGGGTTAGGTCCTAACTTACCGTTTAATATCGTAGTCCCAACATTCCTTATAGTCACCCTAACCTTAATCAGTCCGCCTGGAGCCACCCTTGTCGGCGAGAACGTCACTCCTAATATCTCTATCTTAGTGACCTCCACCTCCCCCTTAATGGTCAATCTCACCCAGGCTGTAGGCCCTCCTATGTGGAACTCCTCAACCACGAGCTTCCAGAGGCCTTGGGCAGGATTAGAGACAGTTATCCTCTCCGTGGTTCCAATGCCTAGATGTGAGACCCCTCTAAGATTACCGTATGGATCATACAACCTCATGTCTATGTCGTCATCGTACTCGAGGCTCATCATCACGCTTAACTTGCTTAATCCCGGCGGGACTGTTATGAACACGAAGGCGTCCTTCTGTCCGTTCCCATCGCTGTCACTACTTCGAGCTAGGTCAAATGAGGTCGTGGCCTCTAAGGTCCATTTATCTAAATACACATACTCCTCTATATGTCTCTGCGGGGGTCTGATTACGTTGATGGTAAAGTCTACCTTATCGCCTAAGATCCAGTTGTAATCCTCTAAGTAAAAGGCGTAGACAGCTAAATTTAAGGTACCTGGTCGATTGGGCGCCTTAATCCTAAAGGTGTACTCTTTGGTCCCCGTCCCACTTAGTTGCTCGTCAACATAATCCAGCCAGATGTTAGAATCTAGATCCCATACTCCTATATAAATCCTCGTGAAGAAGGGAAAATCGTAATTTACTCTTACCGATATACCTATATCACTTCCTATAACTACGGTGGTTGGGGCTTTATAATTAACTATGTTAAGTCTCATGAGACCAGGAAGCGATATGACTGAACATGCAGTAGATGAAGATAATATTAGGGCTACGATCAACGCCCCCTTTACGTCTTTTAACATACCCAATGACACCAGTTTTAAAATCTCATCCATTATTAATAAAGGTTTAAGTGAAACCTGTAGAAACGAGTCCGCAAGGGCTGTTCAGATGTCTTTAAGAAAAAACAGTAGAAGCCCGGGCCAAAATCGATATTAGTTGGGCATTACTTAGACCTATCGCTCGAGAAGCTGAAGGAGGTACATAATAAAGTTAATTAATTTAAGATAAATAGTGGTGTCTATAAGTATGCTCCGTGAAAAGACATCACTCAGGGTCTCCTCGTCCACTTTCACTAAGGAAGATACAAGCATACTTCTCGGAACCAAGATAACACTTAATAAGAATAATGAAAGCGCATCCTACAACAACATATTACCAATCACTGAGAGGTTTGATTTCCGAGGTAATTAAGGTAAGGAGAGGAGGATGCGAGCCTCCTCTAGGGCCTCCAGTTCCTCCCTCAAACGCTTCAGGTAGGAGAGCAGGTCGCGTACCGTACGCCTAGGCCATGCTGGGCATGGAAAAGTTAGGAATAATATGCGTAGAAGGGTTTGGTGGACCGGGGGGGATTTGAACCCCCGACCTCCCGCACGCCAAGCGGGCGCTCTTCCGCTGAGCTACCGGCCCTAATACTATTTTCTTCTCCAACATAGATAAATCTTTTACTGCACGTAAGCATTGTTTAAATATCTCGGGGCTTAAATTAAGAGTTGATGTGCGCATTAACCACGGCTGAGAGGGCCCTCCTGTTGGAGTTAACGGAGGCCATCTGCGGACCAGAGGCTAAGGAGGCCATGGAGATCATCCTATCTAAGGGTGAGGCCACAGATGAGGAGGTAGCAAAACATATAGGCCTCCAGATTAATGAAGTAAGGACACTGCTGCATAGACTGTTCGACGCTAGGCTCCTTAAGTACCGCAGGGTGAGGGACGAGAAAATAGGTTGGTACACGTACTATTGGAGGGTAACCGATGAAAGCATCGAGGACGTGTTAAGGGAGCGCAAGGGGCGGGTCGTTTCCAGGCTTAAGTCTAGGCTCAACTACGAAAGGAACAACACCTTCTATGTCTGTGCTAACCGGGACATCCCGAGGTTGACGTTCGATGAAGCCTTTAATAATATGTTCAGGTGTCCAGTGTGCGGTAGCATATTAGAACCCTTTGATAACAGACGCATAATAGCCTTCCTAGAGGAGCTCATAGAGAAGCTCGAAGAGGACAGGTACATTTAGTCGACTCCTAGCTCCTCCCTTAAAGTTAAGGCCTGGCTCCTTTAAGCCTCACGACCCTTTTACCCTTCCTCTGGGGGATCACCTTTATTAAAGCACCTTCGAACTCTTTGGTTAACTCCTTACCTTCGAAAAACCTGTCGAGGAAGACTGCTAAGGCCGCTACTTCGCTGTGTGGCTGATTACCTATCGCCACATTGAAATCGGCCAGCTCATAAACCTCCTTAGGGACCTTCTCCCCGCCTACAACTACCAAGATATCACCGTCCCTTCTCTTTATCCTCTCTAGCACGTCGCTGGAGGCTATGTTCTCCCCGTACATCGTCAGGTGTACAACTATGCCTCCACTCTCTTTCCACTCTCTAATATACCTGTTCCAGTCATCCCTATACTCGATTACGAACTCGCCACCCCAAGCCCTAGACACCCTCTTCAAGTTCTCCAGCAACTTTTCATCCTTGAAACCGGAGAATACTATCCCGTGGGCCCCAAAGGCCCTAGCCACAAGACCCACGTGCGTGCTTATCCTTTTATCTCTTTCAGGGCGGTGTCCTAATCTTAACACGTAGATTCTCCTTGAGTTCGACAAGGGAACCACTCAGCTCCTCTACCATCCCTTTAAGGATGGGGGCCCACTTCCCTTTGACGCCGATTACCATTCTTACCATGTCACCTTTCACATTTATCCTATATATGTATGAATTCTCGTATATCGCGCCTAGTAGGCCGTTCAGATGGGTCATTGAAAGCGGTACCTCCACCTTGTAGACCTTATAATCCGGTAATAACCTTATAAGCGCCCTCTTAAGCGACTCCACGTTGATTGACTTCTTAGCTGAGATGGGGATCGACTCCCCTTTAAAGAGCTCCCCGACGAGCTCCATCCTCGCTTTGAGTTCCTCACGAGAGATCATATCTACCTTATTTAACACGAGTAGCTTGCTCACGTAGGTGGCGCCTATTTCGTCTAACGTGTTGAGGCTGGTCGTGAGCTTCCTTCTCAGTTCGCTTAACGGCTCGCTTGCATCTACGAGGATGAGCACTATGTCGGCCATGCATATCTCCTCCAATGTCGTATAGAAGGCCTCTAGGAGCAGAGGGGGTAGCGAGTCTATGAAGCCAATAGTGTCAGAGATGAGGAAGGGGTGGCCTAATATCCTTATCCTTCTAGTCGTGGTGGATAGAGTAGCGAAGGGCTTGCCGTCTATGTAGCCTTCTTCCTTACTTAACAGATTAAATAGCGTGGTTTTACCGGATCCCGTATAGCCGGTCAGAGTTATCTGATAGGCTCCTGTAAGGGCCCTTCTATCGTATTTCTCCTCCTTTACGCGCCTTATCCTTTCGAGCTCTCTCTCTATTCTAGCTATCCTATGCTTTATGCGCTTCTCGTGCACCCTCAAGGAATATTCTCCGCCGGAGAGGAAGCCCGGATACTCGTTGATCTTAGCGAAGTGGATGTAGTCTCTTATAAGGGAGAGCTCCTTCTTTAGACTGGCTAACTCTATTTGGAGCTTCGCCTCCTTTGTACCTGCCCTCTTAACGAATATTTCCAATATCAATTGGAACCTGTCCATAACCTCTACCCCTAGCTCTTTTGTCAGATTGTGGTGTTGGACGGGCTTTAATTCGTTGAAGAATATCACTTTATCTACCTTGAGGCTCTTTACCAGGGACGCTAGCTCCCTTACCTTACCCTTGCCTATCTCGTACCTAGAGTCGGGCTCCCTGGTTTGAATAACCTTCGCTACGGGCTCATAACCAGCTACCTCAGCTAAGGACGCCAGCTCGCCTAGGTAATCTCTCTCATACGCCATCTTCCTTTGAACTAGGATTACCTTCTTCACGCTAATCCCTTTAACCCTCTTTAAAGTGGACTATATCGCCTAGCGTAAGTTCTACGTCCCGTCGCCTCTCGGGCAGCTCCTCTCCCTCTACCTCCTCCACTAGCTTGATCTTGAGCACTTTTTCGAGCTTTCTTGCTAGGTCGATTGAGGGTATTAAGGAGCCGTCTTCTATCCTCCTGATGGTTGACTCCTTTTCGCCCACAAGCCTAGCTAACAGCTCGCGGGTGTAGCCTAACTCCTCTCTCGCCCTCTTAACGATGTCTGGATAGTCCTCAACTACCTCTAATTCGTATAACGGCCGCGATATGCGCCTTCTCGTCGGCTCTTTAACAGTATTTCGATCCTTCTCCTTGAATTGGAGAATCTTGATTACCTTTCCGTATTTGCTGGCGCATCTCTCACAGACCAGATATTCCACCCTATCGACCTTAATTAGATAAGCTTTACTTCCTAACCTCTTGCCGCACAGCTCGCAGGTAGGCATGGGATCCCTACATTTACTGAATAGCGGGAGCTATATTTAACTTTACTAAGGTAGATAACGAACTGGGAGTAAGAAGATGATAGGCGCCGTCAGAGAGTATGAGTTGATAAAGCTAAAGGCCGTTGCTAACTATCAGTTCGGCAGGAATGCCGGGGAAGCACTATTTAAAGGGGATATAAAGGTATCTAGATCTTCTAGGACTGGAAGGGTCAGGAACATCTACTTGAACGGTAAACTCATAGCCACTGTAAGGGCTAGCGACGGCTTTTTAGCCTTAGCGCCGGAAGGGGCTAGGTTATTGCTCAAAGCCTTCAGACCTCCTAAGCTCAGGGTTATCGTTCCAAACCATGTGGCAGACGCCATAGCTGAAGGGCGAAGTGTCTTCGCTAAACACGTAATAGGTGTAGATCCGGAGATAAGGGCTGGAGAGGAGGTTATAGTGGTGGATGAAAACGATCGCCTACTTGCGGTAGGTAAGGCCGTGCTTTCGGCGGAGGAGATGATGGCCTTCGATAAAGGCGTTGCCGTGAAGGTCAGGAAGGGTGTTAAAGACCAACGCCCTCTATCGTAAAGCTTATAACTTCCCTCCTACTGTTAGGTAAACGGATGATGAAACTGACCTGCGCTTGAAAGGTGGAGAGATCAGCACCTCCGCTGATCTACATTTTGTGGTCACCCTATTGGTTGGGTTAAGCTTACATCAACCGTGAGAAGAGCTCTCTAAAGGCCTTAGCCCTATGGGAATACCTGTTCTTCTCGTTCGGAGACATCTCTGCAAACGTTCTTCCGCCACTCCCCTTCGGCATGAAAATGGGATCGAAGCCGAAGCCGCCCTTACCCCTCTCATCTGTGGATATGAACCCCTCGCAGATCCCCTCTGTTATTAATATGTTGCCTGATCCATCGTGGTAAGCGACGCATGACCTAAAGGTGGCCCTGCGGGGAGGGGGCACATCTTTTAGTAGCTTCAATATTCCCTTACAACCTATGGACTTATACACGTAAGAACTGTAAGGGCCCGGAAAGCCCTTGAGAGCCTCTATAAATAGCCCCGAATCCTCTACTACTATAGGTCTGTTGTCAAGCCTGCCTATTAATTCCGCTAGAGAAAAAAGTACTATCTTACGTAAATCGGTGGCCTGGATCTCGAGCTTAGGGTAACTTAATAAGGTTAAGGTAAATCCGTACTCCTTAGCCACGATCTCGGCCTCCAAGAACTTAAACCTATTGCCCGTTATGAACCCTATTACCCTATTTCCTTTCTTTAACATACCTGCCCCTACTCCTTATCTCCTTAACCTTTTCTAAGATAGCATTGACCTCCTTCTCTTCTAATATTTCCGAGTAGCCCTTAAGGAACTCCTTAAAGGCGAGGTTAGAAAGCGAGTAATGAGTGCTTTCGAGGGATCTAAGCAATATGTGAAGGTCTATTGCTCTCTCCTCTCTAGAATAAGTGAACGCCCCTAAGCCGTAGTCTATCAGGAAGGGCACATCTCCGCTCATTATCACATTTGAGGTAGTTAAATCCCCATGCACCATACCGCTTGCGTGGAGTTTCCCTGCATATTTACCCAAAGACCTGAAGATCTCTTTAATCTCACTTGCACCCATCCTGGCTAGCATGTCCCTAAGCTTAACCCCCTCGATATATTCCATGATGATGTAACATTCGTCTAGATCGACGTCATAAAGGGCAGGAGAGGCCACACCTACTTTCCTCGCTTCGAACATCAATCTCGCCTCAAGCGCAGTTCTAACCTTTCTTAAGCGAGCATCGAGCTCACGATTACGGTAGTTTTTCGGGATCCTTACCTTTTTTATGGCGTCTAAACCTAACCACTTCCCCCTTATCAGCACGGCCTCGGCGCCCACGCTGATAACCGCTATTTCCTCCAAGGTACCTCGACCTCATCGATGCGCCACTTAGGTCTTATGCCACTTTCCTCAACTTTAATGGTAATTCCATGCGAAAGAGCTAACGAACCAGTATAAGCTATCATGGCCCCGTTGTCTCCGGCGTAGGGATCCTCCACGGCTTTAAACTTGACGCCGTGCTCCTCTGCCATGACCTTAAGCATCTCCCTTAACCTACTGCTCCTAGCCACTCCGCCGGTCAGTAGCATCTCTTTTTTAGACGTATGAACTAAGGCCCTCTCGGTGACCTCCACGAGCATGCTGTAAGCCGTCTCCACAAGGCTTAAACAAACGTCTTCCAGAGGGCGCCCCTCCCTCACCTTCCTCAATGCTGCTGTGAGTAGGCCTGAGCACGATATGTCCTGTCCTTTCACCGTGTAAGGTAGCTCTATGAATCCCCTTCCGGTCTTGGCCTTCTCTTCCACTTTAGGTACCCCTGGAAACCCCAATCCTACTTCCCTTGCGAATACGTCCAGGCAGTTACCCAAAGCTATGTCAAGAGTTTCGCCGAATATCCTATATTTCCCTTCATTGAAGGCGGCTATTAAGGTGTTGCCGCCGGACACATAGACCACTAAGGGATCTTCGAAGCCTGTGGTCATCCTACCTATCTCTATGTGAGCTATAGCATGGTTGACGGGTACTAACGGCCTCTTTAAAAGCAAGGAGAGCGCCCTAGCTAAGCTGGCCCCTATCCTTAAGCAAGGCCCGAGCCCAGGGCCTAAGGAGATAGCTATCCCATCTATCTCCTCTAATCTGAGGCCCGAATCGTCTATAGCTTTAAGGATAACTGTGTGGGCCACTTTAGAGTGGTGCTCGGCCGCCTCCCGTGGGTGAATGCCCCCCTCAGAAGGTACATATACGGAGTTAACATTAGAGAAAATCTCACCCTGCGAGGACGCTATGCTCGCGCCGAAAGTGTGAGCGGTGGACTCTATCCCTAATACTATAACCTCATCCGACCTCCTCATTTAGCAGTGGAGCCCCTCTCCCTCTTATAGATAAATTCCGTGTAACCGCATTTACCACAGTTCCACCTCTCCACAGGCTTCAAATGGTGAGCCATGACAGAGCCGCATCTGGGGCACTTCCTATTCTTGAGCTTTATCCTGCCGGTGTTATAGTCATATTCGTAAAGCTCATGAACGTGGGCCGTTAACCCTCACCTCCTTCCTCCTCTTTCTTTGGGCTGTGCCTCTCCAAAACATACTTCGGCTCTATGGCTTTAGCTCTTTCCTCGCTCTCATATACGCCTGCCTCAACCACGCTCCTGCCTATCCCGTATAGCGTTTTTATGCGCCAAATGTAGACCCTTTCAAGAGGAATCTTATACATTTCCGCCAGTAGCTTTCTTAGATCCTGTCTTGTTGGGGTACCTTTAAGGTCATGAAATACCATAATTTTGAGCTCCTTTCTGCCTAGCAGCTTGTTCTCCCTTTCCTCAAGTATTTTAATGTTAAACTCTACACTTTGTGCCAAGTATACCCCACCACTCCTTGATTTTTAGATCGCTATATATAAAGGGTGCGCCATCCCTTTATACTCTTTAATTTCAGTGTTTATAATATCGCTTTAAGATCCCTCCGCGCGACGTTTAATAATGAGGGAGGGGTCTAGGTCCTGGCCTTTGATGGTAATTCTAAGTTGGAACGGAAATCTTAATAAGCAGCATGCGAAGGCGTAATTTTAGATAATAACCCACTTAAAGGGTGAACCTCTTGGTAAGCGTGCTCGACGACGTCAAACCCTTAAGTCCAGGTCAGGAGCTGCTCATCAAGTCACTAGAGAGCAAGGAGCACGATCTAATAGGTGTCTTCGGGCCCACGGGTACAGGTAAGAGCCTAATATCGTGCGCTTATGGTATAGGTTCGGTACTCGACGGGATCTATAAGAGGTTCATACTTACTAGACCGATTGTCGATATAGCTACGGGCAGGGAGTACACGTCATTGGAGTTGGGGGACCTCTACTATAAGCTATCATTCTCCTACCTCGAGGACATATTTGGGGGCTTGATAGGCCTGAAGGAGCTTAAGAGGCTAGTGGACGAGGGAAAGCTCGTAATAGCGGATCCTCACTTCTTAAGGGGGAGGACGTTCGATGAATCCGTAATGCTCTTCGATGACGTACAGTCCGCGAGGCCCGAGACGGTCTCGGAGCTCATAATGAGGATGGGAAGGGGCTCGAAGCTCATCATAGCGGGAGACCCCATATTTCAGGAGCTGAGGGTCATAGGTAAGGATCCTGCCAGCGTGATTAGGGAAGTGCTCTTAGGAGAGGAGAAAGCGTTGGTTGTGGACCTTGGGATAGCTGACGTAGTCAGGCCTGGGGCTAAGAGAGGAATAAAGTTAGCTTTAAGCATGAGGATGATAAGGAGAGAGCTGAGCCAGGAGGAGAGGAAGATAGCGGAGGTAGCTAAGTTGAAAGCCCCTGACGCGGAGCTGATCACGGTCTTGGAGTTTAAAAGGGAGAAGGAGGAGTACGGTATTGAGGTAAGCGGCTTTCCAGACGCCTTAATAATAGTAAAAGAAGGGTACTTAGGGAGGCTTGTAGGCAGGAGGGGGGAAAGGATAGGATCCATGGAGAAAGAGCTGGGGTTAAAGCTTCGAGCGGTAGAGCTAACACTAGACCTCAAGAAGCTTGTCGCAGCCTTACATCCCGTTGGTTGGATAAGCAAGCACGTTACCAATGTCGACTTTGCAGGACCCCAGCTCCAAGTTTCCGTCAGGGGTAGCGAGGTCGGAGCCTTCTTAGGGCAAAGGGGCAAATACGTGCGCTTCCTCGATGCGCTATTTAAGAAGCTTATTGGAGTAGGAGTTAAAGTAATCAGAGCGTAGGGACCCGCCTTGGTTAAGGTGATAAAGGTAGACCCTAAGCGCTTTGAACTGGAGCATCTAAAGGAGGCCGTGGAGGCTGTGAAGAGCAGCGGTTTAGTCATCTATCCGACGGATACGGTTTATGGCTTAGGCGCTGATCCTTACGCGGAAAGGGCCGTAATCAAGGTATTTAAACTTAAGAGAAGGGAGTTGCGTAAGCCTCTCCCTGTACTGACCTCCAGTCCGGCTAAGGCGCGTAAGTTAGTTAAGTTCAATGAAGTCGCTGAGGTCCTGGCCGAGAGGTTCTGGCCTGGTCCTTTAACGCTTATACTTCCCTTAAAGGATAAAAAAATCCCGAGCTGTGTGCATGCAGGTAGCGGGAAGCTAGGGATAAGGGTACCTAATCACGAGATAGCGCTACGCTTAACGGAGGGCGTAGGCGGCTACCTCGTGGGTACAAGCGCCAACATCTCAGGTGCCCCTCCTCCCACCACTTTGGAGGAGGCGCTATCGTATTTTAAAGATGCAGGCGAGGATGTGGTGGCAATAGATGGTGGCCCCACCCCCCTCAAGGCTCCATCGACGGTGATTGACCTTACAGATGTTAAGCCTAAGATAGTGAGAGAAGGGTCATTGTCCGTGGAACTGATAAACGCCGCACTTAGGGGGTTAGGTATAGATGGGGAATAAGGAGGTTAAGAGGAGGTTAGGCAGGTACCTCTCTATAGATAAGGAGTATCTTGATCTGATATTCAATGGTGTCAAGGTCACCACTATCAGGAAGGGATTAGTAATTCCCAGCGTGGACATAGTATATCTGAAGAGCGATGGTAAGACCTTCGGTGAGCTCAAAATAGAGTCCACGAAGTACGTTAAAGCTAAGGATCTAACCGATGAGGACGCTAGGCTAGACGGGTTTAAGGATAAGGAAGAGTTGATGAGGGGTTTATTAAAATACTACCCTGACTTAAAGCCGGAGGACTGGGTAACCATAATAAGGTTTAAGTTGTTAAGGAAGATGGAGGGATTGGACGATGGAGATATAGCGCGGCTAGCACTAGCTTACGGCCTATTCGCTAATGAGAGGGAGCGCCGCATATTGTCGATGGTAGCCAGGGGGGGTTCTAAGGATGCTGTTAAGGAACTCTTAGGGGTCAGCGAGAACTGTATTTCAGGTACGTTAGAAAGGGCTCTGAAGAGGCTTAAGGAGAAGGGCATCATTTAACCCTTACGAAGCTCGGCGCTTAGATCCCTTAGCTTCACTTCCTTCTGGGACCTTGATTTAAGGTCCTTCAGCACGACCATGCCTTCTTTGTACTCCTTAGGACCTACTATTATAGCGTACCTTATCTTGTTCTTATCAGCGTATTCTAACAACTTTCTTAAGCTTCTGCGGTTCACATCGACTATGGCACTGATCCCCTCATCTCTCAGGGTTTCCGCAATTCTCACCGAGGCCTTCCTTAGCTCTTCGTTCACAGGTATTACCATGACGTCGGCTTGGGGAGGGGGGGCGCTCAGTAAGCCAGCATCCTTTAATGCCTTCATCACCCTCTCTACGCCTATGGACATGCCTGTTGCGGGAAGTTCCGGCCCTCCACACAACTCTATTAAGTTATCGTATCTTCCTCCCCCAGCTAAGGCAAGGTTACGCATTTCTCCCTCTCCCTCGTAAAGGAACTCGAAGACCAGGCCCGTGTAATAGCCTATGCCCCTTACTATGCTGAAGTCTACCTTTAGGTTCTCCTCGGTAAGCCCATAATGATCTACGAGCGTTAAGATAAGCTCCTCCATGCTCTTCAGCCCTTCGACCCCTTCCTTGAATTCCTTGAGCTCCTCCATGCCTTCCTTCAGGACGCTGAGGGGCGGTCCGCTTAGAGTTATGAAGTTTAATATCTCATCTATGGACTCTCTATTGAATCCTAGCTTAATGAGTTCAGAGGCCACCCCCTCCTCCCCTTGCTTATACAACTTATCTAACGCCCTAAAGAACTCCTCCTTCTTGGACGTCGCACCGTACTTCAAGGCAAGCGCCTCTGCAACCCTCCTGTCG
>Ga0180302_10001085_pt1 | contig 12701 bp, 13 predicted proteins | sample GuaBasSediGuay17_FD_121794 | JGI IMG/M metagenome (GOLD analysis project Ga0180302, IMG submission 121794) | Subseafloor sediment microbial communities from Guaymas Basin, Gulf of California, Mexico - Guay17, Core 4571-4, 12-15 cm | ecosystem: Environmental > Aquatic > Marine > Hydrothermal... | reverse complement strand
TTTGCTCTTTGCATAATCACAAAGATAATTTAACAAGTTCTTGAATTCTACTATCATTGAGGGGATCAAGTAAAAAACAACAAAATAAAAAAGACGCAGACCGCGAACGCCGTTTTTGAAAAGATGGCACAATTTGAAGAGCCTGATTATGTTGTTATACATTATGTAAAGAAATATTTTTCTGCTGAGTTTTCCAGACAATTCGTTGTACGGCAGATATATATCAATATTGAAATCACTAGAGATATTCTTTAGTAGTTTGTTATCCTTACTCTGAATAAGCGGGTGCATATTCAAGTACGTCATAAGCGATTGTACTTTCAAAAATAATACATTCGCATTACTCAATTCTTCTCACCTCTTATGTTGTCGAAAAACATTAGGAAAAAACTAATTATGAAACGAACTACATCACTTCGACTATTAAAATCAAACTGCTCAACCAACTCATCCAATTTTTTAACAGTTTTTTCGGGCAAACGAATTGTTAAAACACGCATACGAACAGAACCTCATTGAATTCTTAATGTATTGTATAAGAAAAAGAAAAAATAAAAAAATTACGTATATATTAACCAGACAATCTCAATGCTTCTTCCAATTCAGTTTTACGATCTCTCATAGTGTAATTAAGATATTCTTTCAACACACTATAATTAGCGTGTCCCAACACGCGACGAACCAATTCTAAATCACGTGTCTCACTAAGAATTTTTATCGCGACAACGTGACGAAAGGCGTGCGGTCTGTAGCCGGTATGCTTCTTAACAAGGTAATACGCATTTTGTCGCGTGAACGGAAACAGTCTTTCCCCCTTCCGTAACACATTAATATATTTTAAAAGATACGGTTTAATATCCGGATGGATCAAAACTTCACGAACAACCTCTTTACGTTTCTTCAATTGCTTGATTCGTATCACTTCTTCTTTGATATTTACATCCTCGCGACGCAATGAAATGATCTCACTGATTCTCGCCCCCGTGGTAAAAAGGACGCCAAGAAGACAAACAACACGAAGAGAAATCTTCTTTTTTCGATATTGCCGCAGGACTTTACGCCAAATTTTCTCGACCTCCGACCACGAAGGAATATCATTCAGGCGAAGATACGCCACGACAAACACCTCTTTGTCAAGAGTTCATTTTTGTAAAAAATAGTTTATAAATAAAATATTTTAAATTTTGCATTTCGTAAAAAAATGAAGAAACGTAAAAAATTATCCTCGAACTACGCGATAATAAATTCTATCAATTTCTGTAAGAACTCCATCATTCACCAATTTGTTGATCGTTTTTATTACTCTCGTGCCAATGTCTGGTATGGTATCCACATATTTTTTTATGAATAGCTCTAATATTTCATCTAGTGAAACTTTTTCGTATTTGGTTTGTTTCGTCCTGATCAAAGTTATGATTTCTGAAATTAACGATTGTTGATTTGGTTGTTCATTTTTATCTTGTTCTTCGTTTTCCTCCAACTGGGGGACCAAGAAGCTGATAAATTTTTCAAAACTGACTCTGATTGCCTGGATTTTTTTCCCTCTCACCTTAAAATTTCTGCTATATTCCCAACCAAGTAATTCAGCAATTGATTTCAATCCTCCAATATCTCCAATTGCAACCCTTATCTCTTCCCCAAAGGCGGTGGTTAGTAGTATTTCTTTATCACTCCTTTCACGTAAAATAGCCCAGGGTAATATATTTTTTTCTAACAAAAATTCAACTCTATCTTTAATGAATGCGGAGTCAATACGATGTCGTGCACACTCATTGTTTATGCGTTGAAGAAGAAAACTTCTTATTGCTTCCCGCTTATCCTCATATATATCTGTTATTATTTTATATTTTTCATAAATCCAAGAGGGGGGGATCATTCCTGCAGTCTTGTACATATCCTCAAGTAAAAAGGTGGCAAGTTCTTCCCAGTCCTTATTTAATAAAGATGGTTCATTCATAATCTTCTTAGCGACATAATACCCAATTATTGCAAGCTTGTTGAGTTTTCGTTTTACTTTTTTATCAAAGGCAATCGCCTTACTATAGTCAATCCTTTCGCCGTATGTGTAGCGTAATATTATAAATCTACGGATTAATGCATCATCCTTTGGAACTTTTCGATTCGATGTAATTATTAATTGAGCCAGACAAGGTAATTCTGTATATACACCACGGATATATCTTCCCCTTGCGAGCGTTGATTCAACACCCGACTTTATCAGGCCAATCACATTATCGTTAGAGAATGCGGCTTCTGGTTCATTTACTAATGTTGGAAATGTACTACTTGACATAACGTAACCAAGACGAGGGACCGTATCTATGCTGCTACCCGCCTTTCTGTGACTGGAATCAAGATTCCAAATATACAACACAATCTCTCCTTGTGTCGTTTTACCAGTAAATGACGTTCCATAGAGGAAAAGCCAGGGTATCCATCGCCCCTTTTGTTTGTAACAATAACCAAAGGGGGCGACAAGCCCCCATTTTATGATTAAGCTAAACCTATCAATTACTTTTCCGAACCAATCTGCCAATTCATTTAATAATGAAAGTGCATCTCGTAACTCATCAATCGAAAATTTTTTCGGCTCCCATTGAACTGCCACAATTTTTCCATCAACAAGATAGAAACCCGGACTCTCAATGTCCTCACGTATTTCTGCCTTTTTCTTTCGTATGTACCCTTCAAAAATCGCGGGAATCACATCTCTCACGTGACGATTATGCAATACCAGACCTTCTGCTCTTAACCTATCAATAATATCATCGATCGGCGCGGGGCCAATCACTAAAGGTCGTGGTCGAGTATTCGTTTCCCATATAACCTTGTATTTCGTTATACCACCAAGAGGATTAAAAAACACAACCAATGCTGTTGGAGCACCAACACACACGCGCTCAAGATAAATCATCTTATTTCCCTCCCGCCTAGCTCGTACTACCGTGAGTTTTCGGAGGTTTGCTATAGCATAATATTGTTTTTCATAGTTTAATATTTCAATAATACTATCATACCAGGGGCTCGCAACACCCAATATTTCCTCGATTTTTCGGATAATTTCCAAGCTCGTTTCTTCATCATATTTCGTTTCAAGTATTTCCTGAACCCCCGTTTTTGCTTTCAGTTTGTCTCCTATTACCTTGGCCCTGTAGTTGTAGTGATAATCAATCTGAGTTAATATTCTGCCGAGCTTAGTTTTCCAATCAGGAGCCTTGTTTTCATCGCGATCATATTCTGCTAATAGGCCTGCTAGTTTTTTTAGTGAATCGCGTTCAATACCAGCTTTAATAAACCATCCAGATAAGAAAAGACCAACTAGTAACTCGCGATTTCCTGGAACATAGACTGACTTAAGTAACTCGAACAACTCGAGTATTTCTTTTTCAGATAGTTTTCGTTCTTGTTGTTTTATGTTCATAGATTTTTTATTGTTTTTCCCAAAATGTCTTTCTAATAATTGCAATAACTCGGTATATTGTTGTTCGGATAATGTTTGAATCGAAGTTTTTTGGGGATCGTTTGCAACGAAGGTATATGTTGCTCCTGATGGATGAATTGATGGGGGTGCGACAACATAACCACCTTCTCCTTTAATATCAACGCCATCAAATTTTTGTGTCTTGACTTCTATGTTATCAGGGGCTCTAAGATAGATATGAAGCCCTCTTCCCGTCTTTACAATCAATGTTTCATTAATAGCCATCACCAAAAACAGGCTCATTTCTCTTCTTTTGATTTCATCAAATTTGCTTACCGCTTTTTTATCATCAAAATCTATCACAAAAAAATTGCCTGATACACGACCACACACAATCGCAAAATTACAATCTTTTTTTGACCAATAGGTCAAGTCGACAACTGTGGGTTTTTTGCCCAAGTAGATTGGTTTCTGACTGCCTCTACCTTCATATAGAAAACCTCTTTCTGCTAATAATTTAGCATATGGCTCCTTCGTTCTTGGTTTCAGTGGAAAGACAGCTAATCCCTCTCGTATATACACTTTTATAGCATCCTCTACATTAATATTATATGTAGACATACTTAATCCCCCTCCACATTTTTAACAGGAGAAATTAAAAACATTCTTCTGTTTGTTTAAGTTACTAGTTAGTGTTGTAAGTCTAAGTATAATCGCATAAAACATCACAGCTGTACGAATTACTTCGCTTTTACTCATATCTAATTCTTCACTTAACTGCTCAAGCAACATATGAAAAAATGTAGGGGCAGTAAAGGACATCATCTTACTCGATTTCTTTTTTTCTATTTTCATATAATCACCCAAAAAAAGGTTCTTCTAGAATAATATATTATTTATTTTAATATATAAATATTAATATATTATAAGGGAGAAAGGGAGAAAAGGGAGAATAGGGAGAAAGGGAGAAAAGGGAGAATATATTTTTTGCAATCTTGTTAGCAAAATATAGGGCATATATCTATTCGTTTCTCCCTTTCTCCCCTCGTTTCCCGGCTACAGATCATCCTTCTCCTTTCTACAGGCGGGGGAGAAAGGGGAGAAATATAGTGGGAGAAAGGGAGAAAAAACAGAAAGTACCTCTGCTTGTTTTTTTAATCATCCCCTCGTGTAGAAATAATGGCTTCAAGATTCTTTAATTCTTTCTTCTCTTTATTTTTTGCTTTCTCAATATAAGCTTTCAACTTTGCGACAGCTATTTTTGCCCAATAATCCCGTTCCTTATAATACGCATCAAGAACGTGTTCAGGAATTCTGTTCAACGTGAAATACTCATCATAAATATGTCTCACCAATCTTCTTCCCTCTGGTGTTATTGACTGTTTATACACTCGCGCCAATCTCCTTAATGGAAGATTTCGCCCAGTTGCTTTCACTATTTTTATAACGTGCCAATCAACCTGCCATCTCAAAAAATGAAGCAAATTTTTTATGCTAGGCGTTGTAATTATCATCGACGCTGTCCTCGTTCTAATTAGATCAAACAGCTGGGCCAACAACAAAACATATTCCTGATCAGTAAACCAAATATACTTGGATCCGTGAATTCCAGCATCATCCCAAATTATTATCTTCTTTCGCTCACCCCGAAGTGCCTCTACCAAATCTTTTATATCAAAAACAATACTCTGCAAAACCGCGTCCCAATCACCAAGCACGTCATATGCAACCCACATCGCATACTGACTCTTTCCCGCCCCCTGTCTCCCATAAACGATAAAACCTTCAAACCCAAAAAGATCGTACGCGAGCAAAATTTTATCCGCCGTTTTTGATCTTTTCCGCTTTCTCAACTCTCACACCTCCACGATGTATTTCTTTAATCGTATTCGTAAAAATCACCAAACAAATCATCACTCAAAAACAATCTCTTCGCAAAACTTGGACTCCACTTCAAGCTCAACGTAAACACCGTGTTCCAGGCCTCACGTTCCAAATCCGTCGCAATTTGCTCATACCCCCTTTTTCTCAAAAACTGAACGTGCTGCAAAATATCTAACGCATTACGCAGCATCATAAAATCCTGTGGACTACGCTGTTTCAATGATCCTAACAAAATAAGCTTGTGAAAGAATTGTAAACGCTCTTCTCCTTGACTTTTATGTAACTGCTCGATAATTTTTTGTGTATCCTCAAGTAACTTCTTCGAACTTATCCCTAATTTCAATAAAAGATTAAAAAGTCTATTTTCTCGTCCAGACATTATGACACCTCCTGAACTATTTTATATTCCGCTCTCATAACAATGGTTTTGATTAAAAGTATTATTACAATAACACAAATAAAACCAAAAACTGCCATCAACACATATAATCCAAGTGTGCTCTTAGCTATAGACATTATTACATAACCTGCGATCCCTATCACACCCAAAATAAGTATTGCCTTTATAACTTCACCCCACGGAATACTACCGCTGCCAGTTTTAAATATGGCCTCGTGAGCTTTCCTTTGTTTTAAACCCGCACTCAAACCTAACAAATATGCTTCATTTATCGTTCTCTTATAATCATCTAGCATTGCCCTCAAATTGTTTATCTCATCTCTCAAATGATTTATCTGTAAAATTAATTTCATATTCTCCTTCAAAGTGTTAAAATGCTCTCGAATTATGCTTTTCTTCAACACTCTCTCAATCATTTCCGTGTTGATCAAAAAGATATCCGTGAACGCAGGTGGAATCGAATCAGATTGATACAAATAAACGGTATGAATTTTGCAAACTATCGCGTCGTCGCCAATCCTAATCGGGAGATCCACACATTCCTCGCGTATGTAAACGAAATTGGCATAGAAAACTCTTTCATTCAATTTTAAATTGACAAGTATATACAATAATCCGGTCACAACCGCAACCCAAAATAAGTCCCGCGTGGTTATAATTGATTGCATATAGTAGATTAGTATAGGGTACTGATAACCTAACGCCATAATGACCAACAAAATCAACAATACTATATTGATCGCGAGATTCAATTTTATCAAAAGACCCGTGTCTAAATAGCGATATTTGATAAGCGAAAATCTATCAAGTAGACTATGACCCTTCGGGCATCTGTATTTTAGAAACAACCATCCTTTGCTCGTCTTACACGCCCAGAACTCATTCTGCCATTTATCCAAGTCCTCTTCATCAGCACGATCGTACTTCTCTTCTAACATCTCACGTATCTTATCGCGATCCCCCAGTTTAGTCAGGATTGCTTTTATTTCTTCTTCTTTCATCCCTCGCATTTTTAATGTACTAACAATTTCTTGTTCATTTTTTCCCTGTTTTATCAACTCCAAAATATTCTTATCTTCGGATGTAAGTGCAAGATCTTGAACTGAAAGCTTGTAAAGTGGGGGTTTTATAAAATATTCATAACCCCTACTTCCCCACAAATGAATAAACGCATTCTTCACACACAAAATCGCATTTTTCTTAATTTTCTTTTCAAATCCATCCCAAAACATCTCTTTTTTCACCTCCTACCACGGACTTACTTTAACCACGACCAATTTTTTCTTCCGCTTCTGCACCCAAACCCAAAACAAATAAAAAATCAAGCCACTCGCAAGACCCGAAAATATACCAGCAACGGCGTACTTGATGTATATATTTTCGCTCACTCCTCGCTCCAAAAAATTATAAAGCGTGTAATTCGAAACAGGAGTGACCAGCTCCGCAATATCCGTGGCAATAGTGATCGTGGCACTCGCGTATTGAGATAAATCAACTTCCGTAGTATCGCCCAACTGCTCGTAACACGTTGAATTGATTTTCTTTTCAATAGAGACATTGTATTTATCGCTAACTAGTTGCAATTCCCAAAACATCGATGGACCAAGTTCCAAGCTCATAACCTTTTCTCCGTAGCTAATATTAACTCGCACGGTGTAATTAGCATTATTAATTATGCCCAAAGTCGTGAGATATATCCCAATACCAACAGCATATTCCGTTTCATTCAATACTATTGTTCGATTGTACAACATTCTTCCAAAAAAGTCATATACTTGAATCCACGCGACACTTGTAGTCAAATAATTCTCAGGATAAAACGCTCTCTCTCCATTCACATACGTCAGAAATGTCTCATACCCAACACCCAACCCTGTCCATTGGTTGTAAAAACTAATGTACAATTTATATGCTTGAACATCCAAATAAACAGCATAATCCCTATCTAAAACAACGGTCTGATTATTAATATCATAAACATTAACAGGTAACGAAATCATTATTGATGTATGCGGTGCTACCATCACACTAAACGTGTTAATGTTATTACTTACATTCAAAATTGCATACGTATCCAACCTATTATACACGTACAAATTCCTCGTCAAAACGATATTCTGATATGGAATCACAAGCAGTCCCAGCGGATCTTTTAAATAATCCACACTCTCATCTGTCACAATCTTGAAAATATTATGAAGACCTCCCAAATCATTTCTCGTAACAACACAATACGCAGACGGCGGTACATATATCCTTAAATGATTCGCATCGGACAAACTATTAACTGCAATCGAATTATTAAACCAATCCTTTAGAATGCAATGCGTACCATTAAATTGCATCTTAAATGCTATCGGATAAGTCTTATTAATTGAATTATTACACAACTCTGGTTCTTTATTCGCGTATACCCAATACGCACGATACATTTCTCCATAATCGTGATCCCCAACATAATTATAATCCTCTTCCTCAAATGGATAATCCGCAGTATAACTATAATTATTACTCCAATCAAGCCAAAAATGTTGTGTCGTGAACATATAAAGGGCATCTCTCACCCAACCGTGCGTCGCATACTCATCAATCGGCTCATCAAAATGATAATGCGCCACCGTCACATTAAACATCACGAAATACACATATACATTCTCTGCTCCCCATATTGAATCATTGACATTTAATTGAACAAATTGACCATTTTCTTGATAAATCGTGGTCGTCTCGTTGGCAGCAAAACTATATTTACGAAAATATTCACGAACTTCCGGCCTTTTCAATAACATCAAACCTGATAACACATCGATTTGTTCATCAGTCAACGCCGTTTTATAAACAAACAAAACATCAAAACTCAAATTACAAGGATACCCTTCAGCCATATAATAACTCCAAATCCCAAACGATAACCTCGTCGTCGAATCCTCATACGGTTGCGTTAACGTGCTATACTCACCTATTGTTTCATTCATATCCAAATCAATGACCCTTACTAACAACGAATCAGATCCCGAGTGACGAATTATCATCATTATCCAATGCTTTAACTTCTCCGTCGAATTAAACCAAAAACCCCCCACGGAATGACTGTTGCCATCACCAACCCCATAATTAATCCTGGCGTGGGTTTCATTATAAATCCGCAAAGATGTATGTACCCCCACAATCGTTCCTGACGACCAATGATGCTGATTAAGAAGCTCTTGATCGTGGTCAGTAATATCAAGCGACTCATACCGAAAAACCTGAACGAACGTGAACGAATCCCCAAAAGCATAATTCGAATAATTAAGCCAATTCGAACCCCATAAATGATATCCATACCCGTAATATCCATTTACTCGCTCATAATCATTATTATGCCACGTCCATCCATCATTCGTCGGGTTACGCTCTCCCCTCACGGCCAAATCAGGATCCGGCAAATCTAAAGTCATTTCAAGCGATTTATGTGCGGTGTGCCAATAATCTGTATTTATCCGTCTGTTTTCATAATCATAAAGCGTTGGTACATCTTGCGCAATCTTAACATTTTTAGAAATAGCATTTTTGTCCCATTCAATTCTATCCACGTATCTTATATTATAAAATGTAATAGAAACAAAAAGAAAAAATATAATAACAATTTGTGTCCTCATCTCTTATCCCCTCCTCGCTTTTTTTCGTTCATAAATCTTCTTAACTTTCCGAATTCCAGAATCATAAATTTTCACAACTTTCTTTAATTCTCTTCTTTCTTTAGCCGAAAGATTTCTTTTTTTCTGTAACGCCTCCGCCCTGTTTCTCGCCAAAACCAAACTACGTAAAATGCGTAGAACCTTCGATGGCCTTTTTGCACACTTACTTTCTTTCTCAGCCCACTCAACAGATTCCCGCGCTTCACTCGGGGACGCAATTGATATGTGTTCTGCATACGTCGAATATTTCGGTTCAAAGAAAATCCCTCGTTTCTCCTTCTTCATTTATTTCCCCTCCGTCCTGCTTGTGGATTAAGAGCTTGTACAATCAATGTTGCAATCGTAAACGCTATTACTCCAACTCCCACATCATCAATCTGACCAACCCCTACCGCCACGTCCGGTATAACATCGACCGGGAGCACGAAATACACAATAGATACAATAATCGCAATCAAATAAGTGAGCATAATTATTAAACTTTCAGCTTCTTTTTCAGTTTTTGGCATAAACCCCATCTACAATCACCTCCAGCAAATAAAAAAGAAAAAATTTTAAAAGCCGCCTTTACCGCGGCGCTTGCTCCATAATGGGTATGTCAACAGGGTAATTATGACAACTACTGCTATAATTATGCAAGTTATAATTATCCATTTCGCCTTCTGTACAAAGCTCGTAACGGCACCAAATACATTATTTGTAAATTGTACAACATATCCAACTGCATCACCAACACCTATGGAGACCGCTTCAAGCATCTTCGCACCAAAATCAACTGTCGCATTTGTTGCTTGCGCAATGTATTTCCCTATATTATTCACTGTTGCCTGGGCTATTGTTTGAACAGAGGCACCCACATCACTTAAAGCTGACGCAATATTATCAATCACTGATGTATCAAACTTGACATACTCTGCTCCTAGATCTTCCGCTTTCTTCACGAATTCAGTAACCGTTGATGTCATCGCGTCTGTTGTCGTACTAACTGTGTGTTCTATTACATCCTCTATTTGATTCAATGATGTTCCAATCGTAACAGTAACTCTATCAAAGAACGAATTAATATCCTCAAAACTCATCAACGCAAATGACATCGAAGCCGCAGTTTTATATTCCACATATTTTCCAATCTTCAGACTAAATTTGGCTGAAGAAACGTTATAGCCGTATACTGTCTCGGTCCCATAGTGCTCTTCCATATATTCCTTAATTATGTCAAAAATGTACTCGTGAAGATTCTTAACACCAATAAATATATTCTGTGTTTCATCAGACGATTCTAATTCTTCAGGAGTCGATGTCGTAATCTCAACATTCTCAGAATCAAAATGCCTGTAATCCCTTACCGCTATCGCATTCTTCAGGAACCGAACAGATGGAACTGTTGCCGCGTTAGTCACTATGTAAACATATGACCAATTCCCATAAGGTATTGGCATCCAATAAAGATTTGTTTTTATCCCTGAAGTCGAGTTAAGCAATACAGTATAACCATTCGTGTGATTGCTGTCATAATCAATGAATATTTGCTTAATCGTGATATTCGAACTGGTTTTGATCAATAGCATATAATGCAGACCATCGCTATCCATCTCATTAATCGATGTCCAGCTAGCGTTTGATTGAATGATGTCAATCTCTTCAACAGGATGCAGAAAATCAATTGTCGAGTCCACCGAAAACTTCTCCGCGTCTGTTTTTATCTCCGTTTCCGTCGATGTCTCATTCGACATTGCATACAACCCACCAATTGATCTAATCTTCGCAACAGAAACAGCTTTCTCGGGTAACGGAATAAATCCAGCTTCTATTTGAAGTGTTACCTTTTCTACAGAACTTCCTTGTGCACCAAGAGCCGTTGTCGATTTTGCCTTGTAAAAAACGTCCACTGTCGCTAACAAATACGGGGTTACACTATGCGACTCGTCTATCACAGTCAGGCTCTCAACACTATTTATCAAAGGCAAGGTCAAAAAAAGCCCAATCAGGGCTAAGACAAAAAACATTTTTTTATTCATTATTATATCTGCCTCCAATTATCTTTAAAATTTAAAATGTATTTAAATAATAATTGTTAAGAATAGGAAAATTTTTAACTATTTCGATTTTCGATATACTAAATCTATGTGCCCACGATGTTTTTTTGTAGAAATACTTAAAGAACAAGAAAAGGAAAAAAAAGAAAAAATTCAAAACGAATTATTATATTGCCAACGGAGAATATTTGAAAGATAATGAATAATGTCTGCTAACGGACGCGTGAAGTAGCCAATCAACTGATCCAACCTTAACGGATCTATTTTCTCGCTTTGAATAAATACTTTTAGTTCTTCAGATTTGAGGATGTATTCTTGAAAAGGTTTCCAAGAAAGAGCCCAGTATTGAAACAATATAGATAAATTAGAGAGCATCCTATATAAATAACTAGCCATATTTTTTAAAAGTGTCTCCGGTTTTTTAGTTTTTTTAAAAAAATCGATCGAAGCAATTATCAACCCAAGTAAACTTTTTTGGAACGATAATACATTATATTCAAAGAGATTTGTTATGGTGAGCGGTATTTTTTCTATTTTTTCGTAGCACTCCTGAACCTCTTCTTTTATTTTAAATAAACTATAGCTATTAGCTACCAATCTTCATCACCTCCATCAGAGGGAGAAAAAATTGATAATGGGATAACCTCAATAATAAAGAAATTCACAGTATGTAAAAAATCATAAAGAATCCTAGCAATTTCAGGAACGACATTGAAAACATCGCTCAAATTAAAAGCATCCCAATTGAATTCATTTAATATTTCACTTATTGTTTCTTTTAGTTCTTTGAGATATATGCTAAGCACTGATATGAGAGAATCATCCACATTCATTTTATATTCATCGATTTTTATGTCATATTCTTCATCAAGTTCCAGTGACTTTTTAATGAGATTAATTAAAAAAAATATCATTCCTCGATAAAACTCCTCAGTATCATTTATAGACACCACTTGGTCAACTAGCTCCTCGAGTTCGAGACAGTAACAATAAATGTTATCAAGAATTATGTATTCCTCATACTGCAAAATGCTCACCTCTTATGTCAACAATAACAACGATTCTTTTTGTAGATATTTATCAAATTTGTTCTTGTTCAACGCGGTGAGCAACGAATTGAGTCGATTAATATATTCTTGAGAAATAAAATCAATTTTTTTGCTCTTTGCATAATCACAAAGATAATTTAACAAGTTCTTGAATTCTACTATCATTGAGGGGATCAAGTAAAAAACAACAAAATAAAAAAGACGCAGACCGCGAACGCCGTTTTTGAAAAG
>Ga0180302_10001084_pt1 | contig 12717 bp, 13 predicted proteins | sample GuaBasSediGuay17_FD_121794 | JGI IMG/M metagenome (GOLD analysis project Ga0180302, IMG submission 121794) | Subseafloor sediment microbial communities from Guaymas Basin, Gulf of California, Mexico - Guay17, Core 4571-4, 12-15 cm | ecosystem: Environmental > Aquatic > Marine > Hydrothermal... | reverse complement strand
GGGATGGGCGGTGAGTAGGTATTACCTCTCGTACACGCCGTTTCCGATGGAGTGGTCGGCTTGAGCGAGAGACGGCGTCTCGCTAGCCTGAAGGCGAGGATCGTGAGGAAGGTCATGTCCTGGATCCTCCCCGACGTACGAGAACCAATCCCGGAGGGGACGCCCCTAATCGCGCCCTCCCCCAATTCTCCTGAGGGCATGAGGGTCCCAGAGGTCGTGGCTGTTAGCGGGCGTATGGGATGGCGCGTTCTAAAGCTCCTGCTCGTGCTCCCCTATATCCTGGAAACGGCATACTATGCCCGCAAGTGCGTAAGGAGCGTCTTGGAGAACCCGCCTAATGCTAAGAGAGTAGCGGACAGCGGGTTCTTCAAGGAACTGGAGGCTTACGCGAGGACGCTCGGCATCTCCGCCATAGGCTACACTAAGGTCCCGAGGGAGTACATTTTCGGGAATTGCGTACCCCTCTTCGAGAATGCGATAGTGTTAACGATGGACATGAGTAAAGAGGAGACGAGGAAGGCTCCCAGCGTATGAGCAGGCACTGAGGTCTGGCGTACATACGCTAAGCTCACCAAAGCTATCTACAAGCTCTCGAAGTCCATGAGGGAGAGGGGCTGCAATGCGCAGCCCGACCCCCAATTGGGGGAGGCACGCACTCCCCCCTTCTGGCGCAGAAAGCTGGGCTCGGCCACATTGGTAAGCACGGCCTCCTAATCTCTGAGAGGAATGGCCTAGCTCAGAGGATCGCGGCCATATACACAGACTTGGAGCTCCCCTACACGGATCAGAATGCTAGGAAGTACTCGTGGATCCCGGAATTCTACGAAGTGTGCAATAGCTGCGTCCGCGCTTGCCCAGCTAACGCGATCTACCCCGTGCCCAGGGCGACCCGCGATGGACGTAAACGGTACGTTGATTACACGAGGTGCGTAACAATATTCTCAAAAACCCTCGGCTGCGGAGTCTGCATCAAGGAGTGCACCTTCTTCAAGAGCGACTTTGAGAGGATTAGAAGGGCATTTGAGATCACGAGATTAAAGTATGGTAAGTCGGGCGGGAGGGGGCTTTGAGTTGAGGAGCGCGCATAGCCCGGGAGCTGGGCAGTGGGCGTCGGAGTGCGGGCCTAGCCTCAGAGAACTTCCCGGTAGCTGGCTTGATAGGCTACCGTGAGCTCCTAAGACCTTCCAGCTACTCGCTACACACTCCTCACTCTAATAGGCTCCTCAGAGCTTTAAGCTCCTCCTCCTTCCTCGACAATTCCTCCTTCAACCGCTTATTCTCCTCCTCAAGTTCCTTAACTCTGGCCTCAAGCTTGCTCAGCTTCTCCAGCTTAGCCTTAAGCTCCTCCTCTCGCGAATCTAGCTCTGCCTTCCTAGCCTCAAGCTTCTCCCTAAGCTCGCTCAGCATGTCTTCCTTGACCACGAGGGATCTGTGATAGCCCACCAGCTCTTTCTCCTTCTCGAGAAGCCTCCTCTCCCAGTCCTTAAGCCTAGCCTCCTCCTCCTCGAGCTTCTTCTTAAGAGGCTTAAGCTCCTCCTCCAGCATCGCCCTCTCTCTAGCAACCCTCTCCTCCAGTTCTCTCAGCCTAGCCTCCCTCTCCTCAGACTCCTTCCTCAGAACTTCATACCTGTTAAGCATCTTGGTTAGCCTAGCCTCCCTCTCGCTCAGCTCCTTCTCCCACTCGGCCAGCTTCTCCAGCTTCTCGCTGTATGCCCTCTCCCTCTCCTTGAGCTCCTCCTCCCAGCTCTTCAGCCTAGCCTCCCACTCCCTAAGCCTAGCCTCCCTCTCCTCAAGCTCCCTTTCCCGCTCACCCAACTCCGACCTAGCCTGCCTTATCCTCTCACTCTCCGCAGCTAGCGACGCCCTAAGCTCCTTAAGCTCAGACTCCCTCTCAGCTACCTTCTCGAGCTTCTCCTCGAGATCCTTGAGGAGGTTCAGGGCCTCCTGACGCAGCTTCTCCAGCGATTCTTCCACGAAGCTCCTCACGCCGTCGATCAGCTTAGCCTCCTCAGCTGCGACCTCCTCAAGCCTCTCCCTGATCTGGCTAGCCGCCTCCCTCACATCTTCGACCACCACGGCCTTCGCATCTAGAGAGCTGCCCAGCTCTACTAGCTTCTGCCCCACATCAGCTAGCTTCAGCTCCCTCTCCTTGAGCTCCTCCTCCCAGCTCTTCAGCCTAGCCTCCCACTCCCTAAGCCTAGCCTCCCTCTCCTCAAGCTCCTTGAGCTGAGAACTCATGGACTCTATCTTGACCGACATCTCCGCGTACTCATCTATCAGCTTGGCGTACTTCTCCGCAGCCTCCCGGAGCTCCTCAACGCTCCTCCTCAGCCTCTCCTCCCTGCTGCTCTCCCTCTCCTCAAACTCCTTCAACAGGCTTGCCAGGTTCCCCATAGCCTCCCTGGCGGCCTGTAACATGGAGGGAACCTGGCTCAGATCGGCGAGACCACGGGATAGCTCCTCGTGCACCTCGCTCAGCCTAGCTATCATCTCCTCCAACTTACCGCTCGCCTCCGAGAACTTCGTCACAGCCCCCTCAAGCTTCTCTCTAGACTCCTCTATCTCTCCCCGCTGCCTGCGCAGCAAGTCCACGAGGTCGGCCAGGATGGACCTTTGCTCATCCAGCAGTGATACCAGCTGCACCTGAAGCCCCTTCATTAGGTCTGCTATCCTAGACCTCAGGGCTTCAACATGCTTGGATAAGGCTTCCTCGATCTCCCGGCTATGCTTCTCAATCCTATCAATGAGCTCTTCAACTGATGGCTCACGCCTCCTCCTGAACATATCGGCTTACCTGTGCTATAGGCGCCAGCCTAATCTTAAAATCATATCGTGTGGATACCGCCTGGAATGTGCGCCGCCCCGCCGCCATCACGCCTTCCTCATGCTTAGCGATAGCTCGCTGATCAGCAGCTTCACCTCCCTTATCCCCGTAGCCAGGCTCTCCTCCAGCCTCCTGACCCTCATGTCCAGCTCGTATACTAGCTTGCTGAGGTCGGCGATCCGCGACTTGAGCTCGTACACCTCCCCCCTGAGATCAGAGATCTCTCCCATTACAACAGCCGTCCTCTCCCTATTCTCCAGCCTGGAGGCCTGCACCTCCTGGGAGGCCTCCGCTATCCTGTCACTCAGCTCACGCAGCTTGCGGTCAACCCCCTCAAGGCCCAAATCTAGGATTGCCTTGACGCTTTTATCAAGCCTGCCCATGAAGTCCTCGAACATCCTGTTGAGCTCCTCTATGTGCTTAGCCAGCTTCCTCCTCTCCTCATCTAGCAGCTCCTTATTCGCCTCGAGCAAGTGGGTTAGCTTGACGCTCTCCTCCTTGAGCACTCTAACCTGCTCGCTGAGAGTCTCGAGGGTTAGCTTCAGGGCGTGAACTCCGTCGCTCAGCCTCCTGACCCCCACCGCCAGCGCGGGGAGTAGCTCTTCCTCAAGCTCGATGAACTCGACCTCGTTCCCCATGCTCTCGGGTTAAGGTGAATCAGTATACATATATTTGAACCGTATGAAAAAGGCTGTGAGGCTATAGGCCGATGTCCTCCTCTACAGCCTCAGCGCCCTCTATCTCCCTCGAGAGCTTAAGCTCCAGCGCTATTAACAGCGCGCCTCCCACCGAGATGGCGAGCCCCATCCAGAGGAAGAAGTTACGGGCATTGGGGTTCGGCGCTACCCAGGGGTAGCCTCCGAGCCTATAAGCGTAGTCGCCCACGTTGATCGTTATCGGAGTCCAGTACATGATGAGCACCGCCACAATGGCTGCTATCACCACTAGCGACCTGACACGCATGTAACCACCTCAAGCGGGTCAGCTCGTCGCGAGGCGATCACTCTTCACACACCCTGGGACGGCCTCTTCATCCCCGCGAGAGCTGGATATCACCATATTAAAGGTTTATTGTCCGTGTGGAGCGAATACTTTCAATGTACTCTCAATACCTGGAACCTTTTTCTCTCGATACGCGGCCTCCCGGCTGGGGAACATGTGTGGAGTATTCATAGACCGTGAGAAGCTCTCAAGTAGGTACGTACCCCCTCAGCTTCCCCATAGGGATGCTCAGCTGAGGACGCTAGAGGAGCTGCTGCACGATGTAGTGAGGGGGGAAGCCGAGATGCCTAGGGTGATCCAGCTGGTAGGGCCCACCGGCACTGGGAAGACTTCGAGCGTCTACCTGTTGCACCGGCGCCTCTCAGCTAGGGGTGGGGAGCACCTGTTCATATACCTGAACCTCAGGATAGAGGGCTCCACGCCCTTCCTGCTCTTCTCCACTCTCTACGAGCGCCTCACCGGACACCCAGCCTCGAGGAGCTTGAGCGCACAGGAGGTGCTCAGGAAGTTCTTGCGCAAATTAAGGGAGGGGGGGAAGCCGGCCCTCATAGTGCTGGACGAGGTGGAGTACCACGCTAAGGGCTCGCTGAGCAGCGTGATCTACACTTTAACGAGGTTGCAGGAGATGGGGGTCGACGCGCTACAGGTAGCTACGCTCTTCGTCGCCAGGAGCCTGAGCTGGCTCAAGCTCCTCGACCCCGCTGAGAGGTCATCGCTCGGCAACATAGTCATAAGCTATCCTCCCTACACTCGAGAGCAGCTATTCGACATACTCCTCTACAGGGCGTCGGAGGCGTTTAAGGAAGACGCCGCCGGTGAGGACCTCATACAGTGGCTCGCGGACTACACGTATACCTACATGGCGAGCGACGTTAGGAGAGCCCTGGATACGCTGTTCTACGCCGGGATCCTAGCTGAGCAGGACGGCTCGAGTCGGGTGACGCTAGACCACGTACTGAAGGCCCTCAGGAACTTGGATGCATTTATAGCTCCAGCCGACGTCCAGCGCTTAAGCCCCTATGAGCAGGTGGTGCTGTACTCGGCGCTGAAGCTGATGGAGATCTCCTCCAAGCCCTACGTCAGGCTGAGCGAGCTATGGGAGAAGTTCCTCGTGGTCAGTGAGCAGGTGGGGCTTGACACGCTGAGCCTAGGGGAGTTTGAGGACATCGTGCAGAGGCTAGTCGATATGGGAGCACTCCTCACGGAGGGACCAGCCAGGATAGCACCGGCTCCCTCAATAAACCTCGAGGTGGTCGAGGCGTCGCTGAAAAGCCTGCGTTACAGTTATCCCTGGGAGTTGGCGGGAGAGGCGGATGCTAGTAGTCGACTATAGGGAGAAAGGCAGTAGGGTCGTGAAGGAGCTGGAGAGACTTGGAGCCCCCCTTAAGTTCGAGAAGTTGGACGTAGGCGACTACCTCATAGGCAGTGATACGTGCATTGAGAGGAAGACCTGTAATGACTTCCTCTCCTCAATAATTGATAAGAGGTTATTTGAGCAGGCGAGGTACATGCGCCAGGCGTACGCTAAGCCGATCCTTGTGGTGGAGGGCGATTTCGAGAGAACCCTCCTATACAGGCGCTTCAACTACCCTCAAGTCTACGGCGCTATCGCCGCGCTCCTCGATATAGGGATTCACGTGTTGAGGACGCAATCCCCCGTTGAAACGGCCTACACCATACTCTACCTCTACAAGAGGAGCGTTGAGAGGAGAGATAGGAAATACCTGCCTCCGGCCAAGGTTAAGGTGGTTAAGAGCAACAAGAGCCTGGAGGTAGTACAGCTGAACCTGATAGCGACCATACCGGGCTTGAGCTACGAGCTGGCGCACAGGATACTGACTTACTTTAAGACGCCGAGGCGCTTCTTCAAGGCCTCTCCAGCAGAGCTGAGGAGGGTTAAGGGGCTCGGCAACTCGAGGATAGCGAAGATAGTGGAGGTTCTCGACACAATATATCCCCCCTTATCCATGAGCTCGGGGGAGGGCGATAGCGGTGAGTGAGGTTATAGGCATAGCCGGCTTAACCCTGATAGCCGTGGCGTGGGCCATCTCGCTAAAAAATCCGCCACCGCTCAGGCTCTCAATCCTCTACTCAGCCGGCTCAGCCCTCCTAACCCTGTACGCCTTGTTAAGCTCCGACGTAGTATTCATACTCCTCAATTCCCTGGCCCTAGCCTTCTCACTAGCCAGCGCTGCTCTGAGAATTCGGAAGGAGAGGGGCCGGAGGCTTTAAGCCATCACTCGACACGCGAAGCATGGGGCTCGATGTACGTAGGGGATCGCTCCCTAGAGCACAGCATCTACGAGCCTGGAGAGGACACGATCCTCCTCGCGAGGAGCGTGGAGTCGATCGCCCCCATGGGCGGCGCCTCCTGCGAGATCGGCTGTGGGAGCGGCCTCATCACGCTTACGTTAGCTCTTCACGAGGAGAGGGTGGTGGCCACTGACCTGAATTACAGGGCGGTTGCCGCGACTTGGGCTAGGGTTAGGAGGAGCGGGCTCGACTGGAAGGTCGATGTAGTGTGCTGCGACAGGCTCGAGGCGCTCAGGGAAGGAGCTCTATTCAAGTTGATAGCCTTTAACCCTCCCTACCTGCCCTCGGAGGAGGGGGACGTTAGGTGGAGCGGTGGTGCCGAGGGTATTGAAGCCCCTCTCAGCTTCCTGAAGTCGGCCGTTAGGCGGCTAGCTGCTGATGGCGTAGTGCTTTTCCTGCTTAGCAGCCTCTCCAACTGGCGAGCAGCTCTGCGAGAGGCAAGAGCTCTAGGGCTCGTGGTGAGCGTCCTCAGGGCGGAGGGCGTGGGCCTTTACGAGGACCTCCTCCTAATAATGGCGGTTAAGCGTGGCGCCTAAAGCTAAATTTTAAACCCTGTTGTGGGCGGGGAGAGGGGGCTCCGAGAGATGATAATTCCAAAGGAGTATTTCGTGACTGGCGGGAAGGGCGTCAGTAGAGTCTCATCCCTAAACGCCCTCGACCTAGCGTTATGGGAGGCTAGGATAGGGCACCTAAACCTGGTGCCGGTGACCTCGATAATCCCCCCCAACGCCGTTGAGAGGAGCTACGTCGAGCTCCCCCCCGGAGCTGTGACGTTCGCCGTAATGGCCGTTGAGCAGGGTGAGGGGGGCGAGGTCATAAGCGCCGGATTAGTGTGGGCTGAGGGGAGGCCTCACGGCTACGTGTTGGAGGCCTGCGGGAAGGTTGGCAGGGAGGAGCTGGAGAAGAGGCTATGGGCAATGGCCGCTGAGGTTGAAAAGTACTCCGCTGTCAAGTTCTCGGGGGAGTGGAGGGTGAGGGTTGAGAGCATAGAAGTGCCAGCTGATGCGTACGGGGCCGTCGTAGTGGCCCTAGTCCTCGTATGATTTAGCTCTTTAAGCGCGTTAAGCCTATCCTAACCCTGTACCCCCCTATGTCCCAATCCCTGACGAGCTCGCCCCTCACCTCCTCAGCCTTCTCCACTAGCCTCAGGCTCTTAGCCCTAGCCTCGCCAGCTATGTAGTCGACCCTCTCCTCCAGCGCCCTCCTGACGTCCTCGGGCGCGTAGACGTCCACCTTTATGAACGCCTCAACGGGCATCTCCATCAGCTTACGCATGAACTGGATCCTCCTCAGAACGTCCCTCGCCAGCCCTTCAGCCCACTCCTCAGCCCCCATCCTCACGTCGAGCACGACTAGCCCCTTCTCAAACTCCTCCGCTACCAGCCCCTCGGCCCACCTCTCCTCAAACTCCACCATCTCGCGCCTCACCCTGTAGACCCTCCCCTCAGGCGACTTGAGCAGCGCCTCACCCCGCTCCTCGAGCTCCCGCTTGAGCTCCTCAGCGTCACAGCCCTCTATCAGCTTAGCGACGATGGGCGCCTCCCTCTTGAAGGCTGGCCCCAGGGCCTTGAGGACGGGCCTCGCAGCCAGCTTCACCAGGCGCGCCTTATGGTGGGAGGGGAGGACGTCGACCCTCTTGACATTAGCCTGTGATCTCAGTACTTCCGCTAGCCTCTTAACTGCGCTCCTAGTCCCCTCGTCATCCGTAAGGACGTATAGGGCCGGGAGGGGCACCCTCAGCTTAACCCCCGCCCTCATCCTAGCTGCTGCCGCCCGCTCCACCAGCCTCCTCACGATCTCCATCTCTTCCTCAAGCTTCTCATCTATCAGCTCCTCCCTGGCCTCCGGCCAGGGGAGCATGTGGACGCTCTCGGGCTCCTCCCCGCTAACCCTGAATGAGTCGAGGTATATCTTTTCGGTGACGAACGGTATTATGGGAGCGGCCAGCACTAGGAACCTCCTCAGCGCGTAGTAGAGCGCCACGTACGCCGCCAGCTTATCCGGGTCATCCCCCTCAACCCACACCCTGGGCCTCACCAGCCTTATGTACCACCTGCTGACATCCTCGACAATGAAGTTGCGTAAAGCCCTCGCAGCCCTATGGACCTCGTAATTCTCCATCCAGCGAGTCACGTCGCGCGTCAGCTTCTCCACCCTGGAGATCAGCCACCTATCCTCGGGGCGCATCCTCTCCACGTACTTCTCCAGAGGATGCGCGGAGGGATTGAACTTGTCAAGGCTCATGTACAGTGAGGCGAATACGTAGACGTTCCAGAGTATGTTCAGGTCGTCGTAGACCTCGGATAGCCCCCTCCACGAGAACTTGAGGTCCTCCCACGCGGTGTTCCTCAGCACGTACCACCTGAGGACGTCTCTCCCGCCCTTCTCGAACTCGAGGACCTGCTGTGGAGCTACGTAGTTGCCCAGAGACTTGTGCATCTCCCTCCCCCTCTCGTCGAGCGCGAAGCCGTGCATCAGCACCGCCCTATACGGCACTGAGCCGAACGCTATGATGCCGCAGCGGAGGAGTGAGAAGAACCAGCCAGCTATCTGGTCGTGGCCCTCTATTATCACGTCGACTGGCTTCAGCCTCGCGTACTCCTCCCTCTTAAGCGGGTAGCCTAGCGACGCGTAGAACGCCACGCCCGAGTCAAGCCACACATCTAGGACGTCCTCCACCCTCCTCATCACCCCTCCACACTTGGGGCACTTCAGGGTCACCCTGTCTATCCAGGGCCTATGGAGGTCGCGCAGCTCTAGCCTCCTCCCAGCCAACTCCTCGAGCTCGGCTAGGGAGCCGACCACCACCCTGTGTCCGCAGGAGGAGCAGACCCATATTGGGGCTGGAGTCCCCCAGTACCTCTGCCTGGAGATCACCCAGTCCCTGAGGCCTTCGAGCCAGTTCCTAAAGCGCGCGTAGCCAGCCCACTCGGGTATCCACCTCACCCTAGCGGCCTCCTCCAGGAACTTCTCCTTCAGGTGGGAGATCCTGATGTACCACTGGGGGATGGCCCTCAGTATCAGGGGAGTCTTACACCTCCAGCACACCGGGTACCTGTGGCTTATCACGCCCTCGTGGAAGAGCAGGCCCTTCCTCCTGAGGTCCTCTACGATCTCCCTATTTGCCTCTCTAACGGGCTTGCCCGCGTACTTGCCCGCATCCCGAGTGAAGACCCCCCTATCGTCGACTGGGGCCACGACAGGCAAGCCGTACTGGCGGCCAACCTCGAAGTCCTCCTCGCCATGCCCCGGGGCGCAGTGGACCAGGCCAGTGCCCTCCTCAGCGCTCACGTACTTGTCTGAGAGGACCACTCTGTGGTAGTTAGCCAGCTTCTTCTGCACCTCCACCTCCTCCTCAAGCGGGTGGACGTACTCTAAGCCCTCGAGGTCCCTGCCCTTCACGCTCGCCACCACCCTGTAATCGTCGACCCCCGCCTCAGCCATTACCGCTTCAAGCCTGGAGCGCGCTATCAGCAGCCTCTCGCCATTTACCTCAACCCACACGTATTCCAGCTCTGGGTGGGCCATCACCGCCACGTTAGCCGGGATAGTCCAGGGCGTGGTAGTCCACACCAGCAGGTACTCCCCGCTCCTCCCCTTGACTGGGAACTTGACGTATATCGAGGGGTCAGTCAACATCCTATACTCGCTAACCTCGTAATCGGCCAGCGTAGTCTCACAGCGTGGGCACCAGTGCACTACCTTAACCCCCCTCTCCAGCAGGCCGAGCTCATCAGCCCTCTTAACCAGCCACCAGGCCGCCTGCATGTAGGTGGGGTCTAGAGTCAGGTAGGGCTCATCCCACTTCAAGGAGACGCCGAAATCCTCGAAGTGCCTGGTCATCGCCTCCGCATTCCTAAGGGCGAACTCCTTACACCTCTCAATGAACCTCTCGACTCCAAAGTCCTCGATCTCCTTCTTCGTGGAGAAGCCCAGCTGCTGCTCAACCTTCACCTCAATGGGCAGGCCGTGGCAGTCGTAGCCGGGCTTATCATGGACGTATCGGCCCCTAGCCCTCCAGAACCTCACGATAGCGTCCTTGAGTATCTTGTTCCAGAGGGTCCCTATGTGGGGGGTGTCTGAGGAAGGGTAGGGGGGCCCGTCGAGGAAGTAGAACTTGGGCTTCCCCCTCAACATCTCCCTGACCTTCTCGTAGATCCTCCTATCCCTCCAGTACCGTAGGATCTCCGGCTCCAGCTCCCTCGGCTTATACCCCTGTCTTAGAGATCTCACATAACCCATAACAACACCCCTAGCTAACCCTTGCTCTACGCCCCACCTCTCAGGAGCCGAAGGCGGGCGTGCCACGGATAATAGGGCTCACCACCCCAACCTCGCTGCTGCCTAATATAAACTTGACCATCGCCAGCCGTACGCAGCTCCCGGGCGAAGCTGGAGAAAAGCTTTAAGGCTCTGAGCCGCCGCTCTACCGGGCCGGTAGCTCAGCATGGGAGAGCGCCCGCCTCGCAAGCTAGGGGGGCGCAGCCGGGAGCGCGGGAGGACCCGGGTTCAAGTCCCGGCCGGTCCACCACTTGCCGCTACCCTATAGCTACTCCCACCTCAGCCTAGCCCCTCAGGGCCTCCGCGAGATGCTTAATTGCCCGCGCCAGTGCGTCAACCTCCTCGGCGTGCTTAGGCCCCTCCTCCATAGCCCTTATCTGCTCCTCGCTCAAGAAGCCAGCTGCTAGCCTAGCCTTCTGGGGGAGGCCGCGTAGGTACTCGCTCAGCTTGTGGAGCGACTCCACGGCCTTCTCCAGCTTCCCCGGGATCTCGCCTGCCTCAGCCTTCCCTCGCTCGGCTAGCTTGCTGCTGAGCTCCTCAAGGCTGGCTATCAGGTCGTCGAGGAACTTTAACCATTCATCGTAGCTCATTCCGGTCCCCGACTTGAAGTCAGCCACCGCGTACCCCCTGATGAGGAATGGCATCGACTCCACGCTGCGCTTAGACTCGGCCACGCCCTCCCTCAACTCCTTAAGGCCCTCAATAACTCTAGAAGTTAGCTCCACAAGCTCCTCAGGTGCCATTAGACCCACCTCGTTAAAGTAAGCCCCATCATTAAAAAGAGTTAAGGTTCGCACTTTGAGAATTACAGCATCCCCAGGATAGCTTACCGCCTCGGGCGTGGCGTCGGGCGGGGCCTGATGCTCTCTGGCCGAACACGCAGAGCTCTCCATGCCGCTTGCCTTAAGCAGCGACCCTAATAGCGTAAAGCTATGTCAGCACGCTGATGACGTGCATGAGTGACGTATTGAGCATTGACCTGGGACGGGCTTATATCCGTAGGAGGCCTCCTGCCATGGGGGCCGGGGTTGAGGAGGGATCTCGCCTTTAGGGTTGTGACATACGCGGCCGCTCAGGCCCTGACGTTAGCGGGGATGCCGGCCGCGGCCTACGTGCTGTTATCCGCCTACTCGCTCCCTAAGCTGAGGTCTATCAGGGTGAGCGGTCCAGGGGGGCAGGTACTATTGGCGTTCTTCGCCGGGCTGTGGCCCCTATCCCTAGCCCTGCCTCTGATAACCCTGGTGGGCAGGTGGTACTTCACCGCGCCCTCGGCCCCCTCCATCTACACGACGCTGGCATCCTCCGTAGTGGAGGAGCTCTTCTTCCGGGGGATGTGCCCCAACTGCCTCCCCTGGGTGTTAGCGTTTTACGCGTTTCACACGCCCCTCGCCGGGCTGCCCGAGTCGCTGGCCTACCAGCTGCCGTTGATCCCGCTGGGCTATATGCTGTGCAGAGCTTACAGGAGGGGTGGGCTCGCCTCCTCAATCTCGATGCACACGTCGCATAACCTGCTGGCGTCCTTAGCCCAGATCGACGCTACGCCGGGTAATTTGGCTCTACTACTAGCCTGCTACCTCGCATCAGCCGCCGCTTACCGCATCGTGACAAGTTAGGGTCTCAGCTGAGGCGCTGTTGGGGGGGCTGGGGCTATCTAGTAGGCTGCAGCGTAAGTGCTCAGCTGGACGCGGAGGAGGGTGGAAGAGAGGCGGGCCGTATCAGTGGGACTGATGAGCGGGGCTTACCGCTGCTTAGAGCCTTGAGGGTGAGCGGCTATGAGCGGTATTAGGGGCACTGCAGCCGCATATATGACAGATCCCACCGCGAATATTGTCCTAACGCCGAATAGATCGGCTAGGAAGCCCCCCGCCAGCGTAGCTACAAAGGAGTAGAGGGAGGTTACTGAGGAGAAAGCGCCTAGGAGCTTCCCCCTCTCCTTGCCGTCAGTCACGTCGTAGAGCAGCGCGGTGATGGCTAGCTGATAGGCGTTGCCTACGGGCATCGCGTAGAATAGCGCGAAGGTCGTGGGGTCTCTGCTCGCGTAGTAGCCAGCGTAGAGCAGGGTCCAGCCAGCCGCGCTGCCGCATATCACCTTCAGCCTACCCACCCTATCTACGACGTAACCGTAGAGTGGATAAGTGAGTGAAGTCGCCGTAGCGATAGCAGCTAGCCGGCTCCACCCCGCTACCCCTCCCCCCAGCTCTTTAACGAAGTAAACCGCTAGCAAGCTGCCGGTCATAGCCTGGGGAGTCCTCATGACGGCGTTAAGCGCCAACAGCCTCAATAGGTCTCTATCCCTC
>Ga0180302_10001082_pt1 | contig 12722 bp, 18 predicted proteins | sample GuaBasSediGuay17_FD_121794 | JGI IMG/M metagenome (GOLD analysis project Ga0180302, IMG submission 121794) | Subseafloor sediment microbial communities from Guaymas Basin, Gulf of California, Mexico - Guay17, Core 4571-4, 12-15 cm | ecosystem: Environmental > Aquatic > Marine > Hydrothermal... | reverse complement strand
GGTTGAATAGATAAACTTAAATACTTCGCCCTCAAAACATTGGGGAACTCAATGCATACTAAACAGACAGTGAAGCGATATGTTGAGTAAACGATCACGTGCTCTAGTTGAAGTATTATTAGTCACATTCCTTTGGTCAACATCTTACGTGCTCATTAAAATCGGTCTCAAAGAATTAAATCCCATAGCCTTTGCAACTTATAGGTATGTTTTAGCCTCTGTAGTGCTCATAGCATTTATGTTAACTCGACGTAAAAATGACGTATTTTTCGAGTATAAACAATTGTTAATATTCTTAGTGTTAGGGTTTACAGGTTACTTCATAGCTCAAGGACTACAGTTCCTCGGTTTATACTATCTTCCGGCAATAACAGTGACATTTATTCTTAACATGACCCCCCTATTCGTTTTAGCACTAAGCGCTTTTTCTCTAAAAGAAAAACCTACATTCACTCAACTCATAGGGGTAATCATTACTATCTACGGTGTAGTGTTGTTTTTCTCTAACTCACCACCTGTCCTTAACGAAGCTTTTGGCATATTACTCACTGTACTCTCAGGTATGGGTTGGGCTCTATACATGATCATTTCTAGGTACTATCTAAGAGACAATAAGGTAGATGTATTTGCGTTAACCTCTTACTCTATGTTTTTCGGCTCATTACTACTTCTTGGAACGACTATTCTAAGTAATAACGTAACGTTTCCCTCTATAAACAACTGGTTTGTAATACTTTGGCTTAGTATCATAAACACTGCATTAGCTTTTATTTTATGGAACCGTGCACTAAGGGTATTAAGGGCTTATGAGCAGTCTATATTACAAAACACTATGTTAATACAGATAACACTACTAGCCTACATATTCCTCGGAGAAATGCTTACCATCCAAAAAATAATGGGAATAATTATTGTCTTTATTGGAGTGTTAATAGTGCAATTATCAAGAAGATGACATAGCTAAACATGTCTTAAGTCGGAATTGTTTTTCCCTCAAATTTGTGGGAAATTAGAATATCTTTTGTTAGAGTGAGTTAATTGTGAGTTCTATTGCCTCACGAGTTAAATAACTTAGTCTTGTCGTTAACGCTTATAGGCTATCCTTTATCATTATTGCGAGTTCATAAAGGCGTTTAGCCAACCTTTTAGCGTCTCTAATAGCTTGCTTGTCAGTTAGGGCTTCACCGATTTTATATGCCCTACATGAAACACCCCTATGACAGATGATCATTTCATGTTTTAGCATGAATGAGTGTATAGCATCTAAAGCTAGTTCAAGTCCATATCCTCTACCCACTACTACACCTCCACCAATCTTGTTCCTAAGTTTACCACGTAAACACCATGTTCGATCTATAAATGCCTTTGTACATGCTGAGACATTATTAAAGTATACAGGCGTTGCGACTATCAAGATATCAGTTGAAATGAGTTTAGGTATAACTACGTGTGTCATGTCATCGTTTATGCTACACTTGCCGGTCTCGACGCAAGTACGACAACTAGTGCATGGTTTTATGTTTATTTTGCAAACGTTTACCACTTCAGTACAAACGCCTAGCGTACTGAGCTCGTCTAAGACGATGTTCAACATAGTCTCTGTATTCCCATGAACTCTAGGACTGCCACAAATTCCTAGGGCTTTCACATTACTGGTAATTCGAGATAACGCTTTAATATATTTTGGGCAATTACTCAAAAAGGTGATGGTGTTGAGAATAGCCATTCCGTCACGTGATGAGAAGGGACTTGAAAGTTCTATTGAGGATCACTTCGGTAGGTCTAATTACTTCACTATAGTTGACGTTATGAACAGAGAGATCGTACGCGTTATTGTGTTAGTAAATCCGTTTAAAGAGCATAGATATGGCGATATACCACGGCTCTTAAAGTCTCATGACGTTGACGTGGTACTAGCTAAGAGAATGGGATTACGAGCTCAGGACTTTTTCAAAAAGCTTGGCATAAAGGTAGAATTAGGTTTTGAAGGATTGGTCAGTGAGGTTGTTAGGGAGTATTTATCGAGGTTGAATCAAGGAACTCGACAACGTTAACATTGAAAAATCAATGACAGTGTCATTATTTATCGTATGCCTCTTTAGGTTTGCTTAATCGGGGTATCAGTACTGAAAAAGCGCGCTCTATCGAGTTCTTAGCCACTCCCTTAGACTTTGATTCACAAGCCTTAAAAAGTCTCCTTTAGTTCCTCCCTGTTTGTAGAACTCCCTCAATAGTTTTAAGAAGGACTCTTCCTCCTTGCTAAACTTCTCCTCACTCCACCTCGCTATCTTAAAGGGTTCTCCTAACAATTCAATTACATGAGTACTTTGACTTCTAGCAGTAGGTCTTAAGTCCTTCACGAGTTCAATGGTATTTATCATGTCATAACCAAGCTTCTTCCAAAACATTATGACATCTTTCTCTTGGGGCAATACAAAGAGATAGAGAGAGTCATCATGTTTAGATACTTCCTCCTCTGCTCTTTTCACTAAGGCTCTAGCTATACCTCTCCTCCTGAACTCTGGCTTAACGTAAATCTCCTCAATCCAGAAACACTCCTCTCTTGATGATAACCTAATGAAGCCTACAGCTTTATCATTCTCAAGCGCTAAGAGTATTATATCACCTCTTTGAAAATATCGTCTCGCGTCTTGTACATACTCTTCAACGTGAAAGCTACAACCTTGCTTACTCCTAAGTTCTCTGAAGAACTCTACGTAGAGTTCTACGAAGTCTTTAAGATTTCTCTGAGTTAAGTGTACAATTTTCATGAAACCTCCCTGTAGATTAAGGCGATAATGAACTTAAATCTTTAGCAAAAATTGAGCTTACTCTCTGAAGGAGATAGCTTATTTACGTTTTGACTCTTTTACGACTCTAAATAGTACCCAACCTATATTTGTCCTTCTTAAGTCCCATTTTTTACAACTTCATCGAATTTCCTCTTAGCTTTGTTATAGAAGTTCTTGTCATAGATTACTAAACCATGATGCATAGATTCAAGCGCTGTTAAATCTAACTCCTCTAAAGCTTTAAGGAATTCCTCTTTAGTGTATATCCTAGGTTCGATTAATGGAGTGTTATTGAACATGAAATCACTCCATCGATTAGTATATGGAGGTAATGTTTCAAATATCGCGATGACATCTATATCACTCCAAGGCTTATGCTTCCCTTCTGCTCTTGAACCGATTATAATAATTGTTAATAATCTATAATTTCTTCTTATAACATTCAAAATCCATTTTTAACTACTTCAAAAGCATCTTCTCCATTTGGTAGTTTACCGAGATCAACTCTTTTAATAACCATATTAATGACCTTCGATTTTTTGAAGTACTTTAAAAGCTAGTTCTAAAAACTTCATAGCAAGGTCTCTATGTAGTATTCGAGACTAATTCCTAGTCTCCTCCTCGCATCTGGATATCTTATTGCATAGTAATGCTTTGTTAGCTCTTGAAGAACACTTTTATTAATGGTTAGCTCAAGACCAAGGTTAGTCACATGCTCATAGAGGTAAGCTATGTCGTGAGTTCTCAAGGGTTTGATCCCTTTCTTTAATAGGAAGGCTTTAAAGACAGCTTCTATTGTTTGATGAGCATAAAAGACACATTGGGCATAATCTTGACTACGAAATCCTCTACAAGCTCTTTCAAAGTTACTCCATGCCGTTTCTAACCACTCGTAATAGTCATCAATCAAAGGGTTTAGTTTCATGTATACTCGATCAATAGTAATTAGACAACATATTATTACCTTTATCTATCTCACTAGAACGCGCCCTATTCTACTCTCTTTTTATGAGTCTAAAGTTTGATTTGTCAGCTAAAACAAAACTAATGAATGAATTTGTTAAACATTAATGATTATCATAGAGTGTACCTTTAACTTTTGAACTATAAGTTTCATATACTTCCCTTCATAAGACCACTCTAATTCTCCTTCATCTTTTGGAAATAATTCTACACTCTTAGGTCGTTTAGTTATCTTTAACCTGATACAGAGAGCTTTCACTTAGTCCTTCCCCTACAACATCTACAGCAGGAGGTGTATGATAGTCGAAGTGAAGCTTTCTAAAAGCTTTCGAGTACCAACTCAAGTTGATCTTCACCCTAACTTATTCTCTTAGAAAAAGTTCTTTTGTAACTGTTATAACATTCGCTCTTGTTTCTCTGTCGTATGGTTCTGCTTCTACTATTCTCATTAATCGTTATAGTTATGAGAAAGGCGACGACACTCCTAGTCTCAATTACGCTTCTCGAACAACGATTATCAACGAGTAAACGTATATCATGTAAATTAGAGACAAGAGCGATAACATTTTATCAATTAGATAGCTAGCGTAAAATTAGTGTTTTGACTAAGAAAACAGAACTACTTTACTCTTAAATTTAGTCGTCCTCAAAAGCATACTTTAAAGCTTTTATCGCATGAATTTTAGCGGTGTCGTAAAGCTTTGTTCCATCGACTGTCCCACTGATCAGCAACGGCAATTCCGTACAAGCTAGGGCTACTCCTTTAGCGCCTTTCCTAATAAGCCTCTTTATAATCTCAACGACCTTACTCCTAGACTCCTCTTTAAAGATCCCCTTTACTAGCTCTCCATAGATTATCGCGTTGACGGTGTCTATGTCGTTAGGCTCAGGGATTATTGCTTCGATATTATGCTTCTTAAGGCCCCTGACGTAGAACTCTTGAGTTAGCGTAAATTTAGTGCCGAGTAACCCAACCTTACTAATGTTATCTCTTTTTAATACCTCTGCGAGGGCGTCAATAATACTTAATAGTGGTATCGACGAGCGAGAAGCTATATAGTCGAAGAACATATGAGGAGTGTTAGCAGCTATCAAGGCGAAGTCAGCGCCAGCTGATTGTAGTGATTTGACTGCTTTAACTAGTAAGTCAGCGGCTTCTCTTCGTTTACCTTCCCTCATGAATTCAGTGAACTTGCCGAAATTAACACTATAAATGATTATAGAAGGATAGTTTTCGTCGCCAAACATCCTCCTATATTCTTCAATGATAGTCTTGTAGTACAAAATTGTAGACTCTGGGCTTAAGCCTCCAACTATTCCAATGTTCTTCAATGAGACACCTCCTAAAAGAGAGGGGTGGAATAACGTAATAAGACTAACTACTCATTAACTCAGTGTAAAGCTTTGGTTGTTTGCCCTAAAGTAGAGTATCCCTTTTGGACGCCACTCCGTTATTATACGTATTTTGACATATCTAGTGAGCTATCAATAAAAGTGATGAACACTTACAGTATTGTCTCTGCCATGAGTAGTCACTTTATCTTTCTACCTTTAAGCTCTTCTATTTTATCTTTAGTTAAATTCACTACTGCTAATGCTGTAAGTTTAGCCGCATTTATTACGTCTCTTAAGCTTATGGTCTCTATCGGCGAGTGTATGTAACGCGTTAGAATAGAAATGACTCCTGAGGAGACTCCTTCTTTAGTTATGTGTATCACTCCTGCATCAGTCCCTCCCCTCGTCAGGACTTCTAATTGGTAGGGTATTCTAATAGGCTAGTGTTCATGGTCTTTATTGCAGGGCCTCCTCCCAACTTAGTCACTTGTTCTCTTTCAGGAACTCCTGGAACATCGTTTGCGATGGTGACGTCTAAGGCTATCCCTAAATCTGGAGATATTCTATATGATGTAACTCTAGCTCCATGCGCGCCTACTTCTTCTCTAACTGTAGCTACAGCGTACACTGTTACCTTATGTCCTTTCTCTTTTAAAATTCTCATGGCCTCTATCATTGTAGCTACTCCAGACCTATCGTCGAAGCTCTTACAAGTCACTATGTCTTTCCCTATTTTCGTGAACTTTGGATAATAAGTTACTGGACAGCCCTTATCAAATCCTAACTCTTTAACTTCTTCACTTTTCTTTAAACCTACGTCGATAAGCATTTGTTCTAGTTTAGGAGCTTTCTGAGCCTCTTCTGGTTTAAACGTTAACTTGGTGACTACTATTCCAGGGACTTTCTTTCCATCCTTAGTCTTAATCAAGACGAGTTGATTCATTAGGTTCCTTTCTATTATTCCTCCTCTAATCCCTCCGATCTTGGCTACTTCATGAAATCACTCTTGTTGACGTTGACATCTACATAAGGTTCTAATTCCTTAATGACTACATCCCTAATCTCATCCTCAAATCCTGAAGGGCCGAAGGCTGACGTCAACTTTCTAAGAAGGCTTTCCATCCTCTCCATTTCCTCAGACATGGTTCACCCTTTTCGCTCGTTTCTATTCGCTCTCTTATTCGTCACTGAACTTAAAACTTTGAGAACGTCGTTAAGTTTACCAAAGCAGCCCAACGTCGCTCTGTAATAACTGTCGTTTTTGCCTCAAGTAATGGATGATATGTAGTATATTGCCTATTAGCTAACTTTTATGTTCTTGTTTTCATCATTTTCTCGAGAGGTGTTTGTATGAAATACATTAAGTTGTTGTGTTTGATAGGGTTACCTTACGCATTAGCTGCTATGACTCTACTCCTAATTTCACTGCCATTACCATTAATAAGTAAAGAGTTCGGTCTCCTAGGACCTCTAGCCGGCTTCCTTGGAGGTTCAGTCTTCATTGGAATGTTTCTCGGAGCTACTTCTTTCGGTTTTATCGCTGACAAAGTTGGGAGGAAAAGTGCTCTAGAGATAGCCCTCCTGATATTTGGCTTAGCTACCATCTTGTGTTCGTTGGCTAGTAACTGGTTACATTTGATAATGTTGAGAGTCTTAACTGGTATCGGTATTGGCGCCACTATACCTCTGTGCTTTGTGTACTTAGCAGAGTTCACTGAGAAGACTACGAGAGGAAGAGTCTTAGTACTGTTAGACTCCTTTTGGGCTTATGGGTGGATTGTAGCTACTCTCTTAGGGTACTTAGTAATACCAGTGTATGGGTGGAGGAGTTACTTTATAACTAGCGGCATACCTATATTGCTATCTCTCCCTATACTTCATTTCTCTCTTCGTGAGACTCCGTTATATGTGTCTAAGGGGAGGAGGGCAAGTTTACTTACAAATCTTAAAACTCTGTGGAGTAAGAGCTTAATCAGAGCTACGTTATGCACGTGGATAATGTGGTTTTCTATGGTCTTCGGCTACTATTCTTTCTTCCTCTGGATCATAGGGTATATGAGGAGGTTAGGCTACCCTTTACCAACAGCCTACCTTTATAGTCTATTAACTTCTTTCGCTCAGTTACCGGGTTACTTTTCGGCAGCTTACTTAATCGACAAGTGGGGAAGAAAGCCTACTCTTTCGACTTATTCGCTTGTAACAGCAGTTTCAGTGATAGGCTTTTCATTTTCTAGGTCTTCCTTTGAGATAGTACTTTGGCTTTCCCTGATATGCTTCTTCTGCTTAGGCGCATGGGGAGTGGTCATGTGTTATACTGCAGAACCCTACCCGACTCATGTGAGGGGTACAGGTTATGGATTCGCTAGCGGCTTTGGGAGAATTGCTGGCATAATTGGTCCGACGTTGATAGGTTACTTACTAAGCGGATTAGGTTTAACAACTACTTTACAGGTAGTGTCGTTAGCTTTTGTAGTCCTAGCGTTAGACATGTTGTTCCTCGGAATAGAGACTAAGGGAAAAGAACTTCTATGATCCTTAACATAAGGACCAGTAATTGATGTTATAATTTTGCTATCGCTCTTCAGTTTAACTTGAATGCTCTCACTTACATTGTTAGCCTAACTATGAACTAACCATTTAATCATGATCTCAAAGTCAAGTGAGCTACACTTTAGTCGCCAGCACACTCTTCTAGCACTTATGGAAGAGTATTGAATTCTGTCCTCAGCAAGTTAGAGCTTCTTAACAACTTTAGTACTATGTCCTTAACGTCAACTGACGCATGTCGAAGCACTGAATCCAGCACTTCTCTTTCAATTCCTTTAACCTTAAGCAGAGTTAAAATAGCCTTTACGCGTCTCTCTTTACCCGGTATCATGAGGTTAGCCACTAATTGTCACTCTAGAGGAATTACTCTTATACACACTCCATTTACTTTGATCTCCTTTGAGAAAGAGTATATTTCATCGAAGTCTAACTTGAGGACTCCGTATTCCCTCCGCATCTTGAGGTCTGCCATTACTTCTACCTTGACATTATGAGCTTCAAATACTCCATAGTGGCTAGAGTAGAGTCTATCTGACGACTGCTTCACTCTCCTAATGATATTGAGTCTAGATGCTAACAATTCATCGACTTCATATACTCTCTTCAACTCGACTAGTATGTCTATGTCCTTGGGAACTATGTTTAATCCATGTAAGTGACTTGCAGTACTGCCAACGAGAACTCACTTTATTCGCTTACTCGAAAATATGCTTGCAATTTTTAGTAGTACCTTCCTTATGTTTTCTGGAAGGTCATTTAATACATTCACACCATCTCTAGATTCATGCTTAAAGATCAACGTTATCTTTTCCATACGTCCAACGGCGGCTTTAGCTCTGGTGGTATTGGGGACTTATAAACCCTTCCTCTCAATCTCACCCTATGTTCCTTCTTTGCGCGCTTCAATGCATCTTCGTTAGTTAATAAGTCTAAAACCGTTGCCGCCATGACCTTAGCTGCAAATATCAACGATTTATGTGCTATTCCTGCTGCACTCTGTGCTACTACTTGCCAAGAGTGCCCTGGAGTTCCCAACACCCAAGTCGCAACGCTGAACTCTACTGTGGGAGCTTGCCAACTCACATCTGCTACATCTGTTGACGCTGGCATTACGTCTCCTTCACCCCAAGGGTCTGGGATCTCGTCATCTATGAGTTTATTTATCAATCTCTCCCATCCAGGACGCTTCGACTTTCTCAGCAAGTTGATTTTTGTCTCTTGTGGTATTGTCTTAGCTATTTGTCTCGAGAACTCTAACTCTTCTTCACTATACTTTGGCAGACCTATCTCCCTCATATTCCTAACTATTAGCTCAGCTATAGTTCTATTTGGTATTAAGTTGTAAAGTCCTCCCATGAACTCTACCTTAAGTTCAGTCCTCGTCATTAGTGCAGCGCCTTTGGCTATGTCCAAGATCCATTTATAAATATACTCTACTTGATCCCTCTCTGGGGCTCTAATATAGTACCAACTTCTAGCGTAATCGGGAACTATGTTTGGTTGAGTACCTCCCTTTTCAATTACGTAATGTATTCTCGCTTCTTGAATTACGTGCTCTCTCATGTAGTTAACTCCTACGTTCATTAACTCAACAGCATCTAAAGCGCTTCTACCTTCCTCTGGTGACGCTGCAGCATGAGACGATTTACCATAAAAGTGAAACTTAACTGAATTTACCGCTAGGCTACTCTTCAACGTGACAGCATTCATCGAACCAGGGTGGTGACTAATGACAGCGTCTATGTCTTTAAAACACCCTTCTCTCACCATGTAGACTTTCCCAGCGAAGTTCTCTTCAGCTGGACAACCGAAGAACTTGACTGTTCCCTTAACCCCACACTTCTCCATGGCTTGTTTAACTGCTAGAGCAGCAGCCATTCCAGATGTCCCGTGTATGTTGTGACCACATCCATGACCAGGAGCTCCAGGAATTAGCGGTTCTTTCCATGGAACCTTCTTTTGTGAAAGTCCCGGCAACGCATCATATTCGCCCATTATTCCGATTACTGGTCTTCCTTCACCCCAAGTAGCGACAAACGCCGTAGGCATATCAGCAACTCCTCTTTCAACTTTGAAACCGTGTTTCTCTAATTCGTCTGCAAGCAATTTTGATGACTTAAACTCCATGAGTCCTAGCTCAGCGTATTCCCAAATCTTATCGCTAATTTCAATTATCCTCTCTTGGTTAGCGTCGATCCATTTAAACGCAACTTCTTTAATCAAGCGAATCACCTAATCCACTTCATCCCTGTATATGACAACGTCATTTAGTTATTTTAATTTTCAATATCAATGCCTAGAAACATTTTTAAGAATAAGGAATAGTGAAAGCTTAAGTGAAAAGATGTCAATCTATGAGTACCTGTGGCATATAGACTTTCCAGAAGAAGTGAACTTAATTGAATCAAAGTACATAGTGTTCTTAGTTAAACTTGCTGAGAGGGCATTAGGTAAGTCCTATAGGAAGATCCTAGACTTAGCTTGTGGCGCAGGTAGATATCACAAGTATTTGAGAGAGGAGGGGTTTGAAGTATACGGAATTGACTTAAACAGAGAACTGATCGAGTTAGCGAAAAAGAGGAACAAAGGTTTTGAAAAATACTATGAGGCCAAAGACATGAGAGACATAGAATACGCCGAAGACTTTGATGTCGTAATAAACTGGTACACGTCGTTTGGTTACTTCCCGGATGAGGAGAATAAGCTAGTCCTCAGAAACATATTTAGAGCATTAAAGCCTAAAGGAATTCTAATACTAGACTTTCCTACAGTATGGAGAGAGGGGATACAGGCAGTAGAACACAATAATTTTGTAGAAGTAAACAAGAGCACTAGGATTGATAACTATTCATTTGACTTTCACTCAAAGCTTTTTGAGAAGAGAGGAAGTACTTTAGAGCTCGTAGGCGAGTTGAGAATAAAGTTGACTATATACCCACCAGAGGTGTTGAAGGACATGTTAGAGAGCTCTGGGTTTAAGGTTTTGTACGTGTTTGCTAATAGAGGAATTCAACTAGTTAGGAGATTTGAGTTGACTGACATAATGAGGAGAGAAATAAGGAGATTAGTTTGGGTGGCATATAAGGACTAATTTGTCCTCGCAAGCTATTTTAACTTTTCACTGATCAATTGTCGTGTTTCTACGCGAATGCCCTTTGCCTTTACTTCGAAAACTTCCTCTAACTTTAAGCTCTTCAGAAACTCCACAGCTTTCCTCATGTCTCTTAAGCTCCTCAACTTATCTATTATAGAGTGCTTAATTTTAATGACGACTACTTTACCGTTTCTCCTGTTCTTCACAATTACTTCAAACTTTCCGCGAATTAATCGCCTTTATGTTCAGTTTTCCAAGAGTACAACCTGTACTACACTGAACTCCGTCAATTATACAAGAGAATGGAGTCTTTAGAGGAACCATTACTAGAGCTTCTAATTCTCTGCTATCTACGGCATCTACTAACCTTCTCCCTAAAGATCCAGCTTCAAAACCTAACATTAAGAAGGGACCTAAGTGACCATGGAATCTACTAGCTTCATCTAGCGTTAACATAACTATTTCCTCCTCCTCCTCAAAGCAAGTACCAAGAGAATAGTCTCAAACGCTATGATGGCGATTAAGCTGTAAACTGCTAATCGATAGGTCTCCAGTTGACTTCGTAAACTACTCAACTCTTTTAGCGTTCTGTAATTACTCACTGCTATTCTAAGCCTTTCTACGTTGTAAAGGAACACTGCTGTGACGTTGTTTAGCTCCATCGCAGTTCCGGGGAAGTTAGTCAATGCTATGTGAACAGCCCCGACTTTCTCCGCTAAACTTTTCCCAAAAACAACTCCACTTTGGAGATTATCTATGATTAGCATAGCTCCTTCCTCTTTTGCTTTAGTTTCAAGTTCTACTATGTCTTTCGAAGAGAGTCTCTCAGGCGGGTCGTAAATAGCTATAACTTGAAATCCCAGCCACTTGATTAAGGAAACCTGCCACTTCATACACACGACTTTAACTCGATCAAACTTGTACTTCGTAGCTACCTCTTTCATTTTACTAGCTACTTCATCTATTCTCTTTAAACATGTACTCAGTCTTTCAGAGACGTTCATTCCTAAGTGCTCACTTAAAGCTTTCGCTACTCTTTCGTAATAACTCTTTAAGTTGTCAGGGGTGTTCCAAGGCCCTGATACTTTAACTAGAACTGCCTTACTCCCAGATGCCTCTATTAAACGACTTAACCAAGGTTCTATTCCATGATAGAATACTAGTTTAGCCATGGATACTGCTGCCACATCGCTAGGCTTTATGTCGTAGTGAGCTGGGCAAATATTAGGACTTGCTATCACTATGACTACAACTCTATCTTCAGCTAAGTCGTGGACAATACTACCTAGTACACTAGTGGTGGCTACTACAATGGGCTTCTCGTCCTCTAAGGATAGTGTTGAATTAGTTAGCATGAGTAGACTAATTGCTAAGACCACTACTAGTATTACCAATTTATTCATTTTTCACACCTAGTTTTCATTTCAAACAACTGATATAAAAGCCTAATTAGCTTTAATGGATAGTGAAGACTTGTTTAGTAGGTGAGATGTTGAAAGGCGTAGTCAAGACAAGTGTTAGCGTTCCAACTTCAATTTACAATGAGATGCTCTCATTGATGGCAGAGTTATCAATAGATAATAAGTCCAAGTTTATCTCAGACGCTATATCTAACTACGTCTCTCAAATTAAGTGGAAAACGTCTAAGGGGAAGGTTGTAGGAGTTTTAATGATAGCTTATCACCATGAGAGGACAACTATGTTGAAGAAGTTGATAAATATTCAGCACGACTTCATAGATATAATTAAGTCGTCTATTCACTTTCACTTAACTAAAGAGCTGTGTTTCGAGATCATTGGAATAGTGGGCGAAATCGATAGAGTAAAGAAGTTAGTCTCTGAGATAAGCAAAGTGAAGAGAATTTATAAGTCACATGCCGCTTTCATTTCACTCGATGAGCTATAAGGAGAGCTATAATTCAACTTTAACTCCTTCCTTTAACTCGCAAAAGTGCGTCATTTAACGTATGAGACTAAAATACTATAAAGTC
>Ga0180302_10001081_pt1 | contig 12727 bp, 12 predicted proteins | sample GuaBasSediGuay17_FD_121794 | JGI IMG/M metagenome (GOLD analysis project Ga0180302, IMG submission 121794) | Subseafloor sediment microbial communities from Guaymas Basin, Gulf of California, Mexico - Guay17, Core 4571-4, 12-15 cm | ecosystem: Environmental > Aquatic > Marine > Hydrothermal... | reverse complement strand
TGGTGATATAGCTCTGAGAAGGGCACTCCAAGCCTGTCAGACAGCTTCTGATACTCCTTCCTCAGCCTGTTAACCCTTATCACATACTCAGGCTTCGCAATGGCCTTGAGCGCCTCAAGCACCTTCAAAGAGTTCTCCAAGATACCACCGATCATCCCACTGTATGGGGTAGATCGGCGAACCCCCTAGTAGAAGGGGTATGCTCCTTATTTACTTTTCTCCAGGACGCCCTCTTCTAGCATTCCAGCCTCTCTCAAGGCTCTCTCCACTTCACTCATGAGAATCTTGGCTGAGATGTGGAGGAGGGAGTCTCTTCCAGAGATGGGGTCTAGCTTAGCTGAAGCCATGCACGGATAAAGCTGATGTAGTAGCGCAGCTTTCCATACAGCTTTCTCAGCAGAGCACCCTACTAGCCTGTTTGCAACATGCCACGTGCTCCCACATGGTGCTCCTCTCAACACCTCGACCTCCTCTACAACTTCTCTGCCACGTATCACAAGCTTTGGTCGCCCAAAAAGCTTGGCAAACTCTAATATGGCCCTATGCCCGCTGGGAGCAAGAGAGCAGAAGGGCCTCGGAAATACGCAGCAGACCTCTGGTAGAGACTCGCGTATCCTTTTTATCTCACCTTGAGGCAGCCAGATATCGTTGTCAACTGGCGCTATCAGGGCTTCTACCTCAGCTTTCTTCGCTATAGCCGGTATCAGAGCAGCAGCCTCGGCATGCTCCAGAAGAGAAAGCATTAACTCAGCTTTCTCAACTTCCATAGGCGTATACAGCCCGATATCAGAGTCGAGTGGAGGTATGCGCTGGATTCTAGTAGCTGCTATGCTCCAGTGCTTAGGCGCCCTCTTAGCGATGTTCTGAAGTATTCTCTCACCATACCTCCCAGAGTAGACTACCAGAACTCTCATACAGCATGCATAGCGCTCAAATTAATTTACACAACCCCTGCTCATAGGGTGTCCTCTTGAGAGACCTGTACTCGGTCAGCCTGGAGAGAGGTGAACTAGCCTTCACATACCTGGGTTACTCTTGTGTCGCTATCAGAACCCTGGAGAAGGTGATTCTAGTAGACCCAGCTGACCTAGTCAGCCCAGCTGACCTAGCTGGCCCGCTAGACCTCCTAGTGTACACGCATGAGCACTACGACCACTTTTCGCTCTCCACAGCTATCAGCCTCTATGAGAAGACGAAAGCCCATGTAGTTGGGAATCCCACTGTCTACCGGAAGCTACAGGGTAAGATACCAGGAGACAAGCTCCATGAAGCGAGGTCAGGTGCTAGTGTAGAAGCTGCTGGAGTGAAGCTGCATGCTATCAAGGCAATACACCCTGGAGAACACCCACTGCTGTACATCATGGAAGTTGGTGCTTTAGCCATGCTGCATGGAGCAGATTCAGGGTATACAGGAGAGCTAGAGGGGCACAGAGCTCAGATTGCTTTCGTCCCTGTAGGCTCTCCTTCACCGACTGCAAGCGTAGGTGATGCTCTCAAGATGGTCGAGGCTGTGGGGGCTAAGGTTGCAGTTCCGATCCACGGGACCCCAGATGAAATGGAGCAGTTCAGGAGTAGAGCTGAGGCTAGAGGCATAAGCGTCGTAGTGCCATCTAGAGGAGCTCTGCTGAAGGTAAGGTGGTGAATTGCAGCCTGTCATCGTAGTAAACATGAAGGTGTACCCGAACTCCATAGGGAAGAGGGCTCTCGACATAGCTAGGAGCGCTGAGAAGGTCTCAGAAGAGACTGGCGTGAGAGTAGTGTTATGTCCTCCTCACACCGAGCTGTATAGGGTTTCCTCCTCGACATCAGCGCCCTGCTGGGCTCAATCTGCTGACGCAGTAGAGCTAGGTGCTCACACTGGCGCAGTTCCCCTCGAGGCTGCTTTGGAAGCTGGTGCAAAGGGCGTTCTACTAAACCACTCCGAGAAGCCACTTAGGATATGGGAGCTCGCATACCTGGCTGAAAAAGCTAAGGTGCTTAAGCTCGAGACCTGTGTGTGCGCTAACTCCCTCCAGTCTGTATCAGCCTGCATAGGTGTCAAGCCGAGCTACATAGCCTATGAGCCGCCTGAGCTGATAGGGGGGGACATAAGCGTGACGAAGGCGAAGCCTGACATTGTCCAAGAGGCAGTCAACCTAGTGAGGTCCAAAGACCCTGACATAGCAGTCTTATGTGGAGCTGGAGTGAAGAAGGCTGAAGATGTGTCAAAGGCCATAGAACTAGGCACAGTAGGAGTTCTAGTGGCATCCGGGGTTGTTGCCAGCAGAGACCCGTATACTAAGCTCATGGAGCTAGCTGGTGGAGCCACGAAGCCTCTTTAGCCTCCTCTCTATCTCCTCAAGCTCATCCCTGTAGACCTTCTCAAGCTCTCTATACACCCTATCAGAGATTAGTGATGTGCCATAGGCTTCCTCAAGCTCCTTTATCCTACTTAGCACCCTCTCCCTTTCCTCCTCAAGCTTTCTAAGCTCCTCATGGCTGGCTGCTCCTTCTTCCACAGCTACCCCGCCTTCTGACCTCAAAGCCATGTACATTAGAGCTACAGCGATAGCCCCCGCCGCTACGATTGCTATCACCGCCTTCAGCCAGCCCACTAGCTGCCCTCCGTGTGTAGGTTGAGGCCATGCTGTACTTGGTGTGCCAGATGCTGAAATAGATGGAGCAGCTGAAGGAGTAGCTGAGGTAGGTGGCTGCATGCTTGGCCTCAGCTTAACAGCTACCCTGATCTTCTTGGCTATCGTGTAGTTCAAGTCAGGCATGTCAGCAGTAATCTGAAGCTCCGCTGGATGTCTGGTAGCAGTCAGCTTAACCTCTAGCACGCTAGAGGACCTAGCCTCAACTTCCTTGCTTGCAGCAACCTCAGCTGGCTTGACTCCGGTTCCATTGACACGTAGCTCGACAACTACACTCCTATCCATCTCATTTATGACAGTCACTATGACGAGGAAGCTATCTCCAGCGTACACCTCCTCTGGAGAGGCTACATCTATGTGCAGCGCTATCTCACCAGGTCCTTCAGCTACCCTCTCTGTCCTCTCTCCACTCTCTGCTTCAACCTCCTCAGCTGGCGGCCTTTCAGCCGCTGAACCAACTATGAGGACTCTTTTGTAGACCCCAAGCCCCTCATTGTCCTTCACCTCGAGTGATATGATCCAGCTGCCTGCTGACACCCTGAATGGAACCACGAAGCTTGTGCTTTCAGCTGGGTTCAGCTGAAAGCCTACCATGCTCCGGAGCAAGGTTGCATTGTACCCCACGAGGCTTGCTGAGAGCTTCAGTGGTATACATGCTGTGTTCTTACAGGTCACGCTGAGGTTGTACTCCAATCCCTCAGCTAGCTTATATGGCTGCTGCACTGGCTCCTCCTCTGGCCCTATTACCTCCCAGCTAACGGATACCTCAAGCTTGCAGAATTCTACTGTGCATACGGCTGGTGCAGGCTCCCAGACAGCTCTGGTGGCTGTGCTCTCTCTGGGCTCTGGGCTAGCTGACAGCACGTAGAAGCCCTTGACAGCTACTTCAAGCTCAGCCAAGTACCTGGGTATCTTTTCAGCGCTCACCCCTCTAGTGAGGGTCAAGCTACCTAGCTTTAGCATCATAAGCCCATGTTCTCTCTCTTCCACAACACCACTGACAGATCCATGAAACTCTATGGTATTATTGCTGATAAGCTCCCTCTTCAGGCTTACCCTCCTTCCGAAGAGCTCTGCTGCGGTCTTCTCTGCATCCTCCTGGATGTCAGGTAGGAGCTTAGCTAGGTCAGGGTACTTTACCCCGTGTAACTCATATACTAGAGTCACTTGGATCTCTAGGTCTTCAAGTACTTTGACGTGTATTCTGCAGTCTATGTGCTTAGCCATGTAGGCTGGTTGGAGGAGCAGCAGCAATAGAATTAGGCCGGTGTTCAGGCTTACACCTCATGGAAGCAGTCTTTTGACGTCTCTTGGGAAGAGGACTGCTTCTCTTATGTTAGGGAGGTTTAGCAGCTGCTTTGTAAGCCTCTCTATGCCTACTGCAAAGCCGCCGTGTGGTGGAGCTCCATACTTGAAGAACTCTGTAAACCACTCCAAGCTCTCGGGGTCTAAGCCCTTCTCGAGGATCTGCTCCACCAGCACGCTGTACCTGTGCTCTCTTTGCCCTCCACTGCTCAGCTCAAGCCCCTTGTATATGAGGTCCACGCTCCTAGCCCATGGTGGCTCAGCTTTCATGACATAAAACGGCTTCTCAGCAAAGGGAAACCTGTTGACAAAGAAGAAGTCTGCTCCATACTTCTCCCTAACATACTCCCATAGGAGCCTCTCACCTTCTGTCCCATAGCTCTCGCCATACTCGACTTTACACCCCATTTCCTCAAGTATGTCATAGACTTCTGGGAACCTGACCTCTGGGAATGGGGTCTTAGGCTCATCCACGTCTACTCCAAGTATGCTGAGCTCCTTCTCACACTTCTCAATCACGTTCCTGACTCCAGCTACAACCATTTCCTCCTCAACCTTCATCACGTCGTGCTCATCCCTTATGAAAGCCATTTCAACGGCGATGGAGTTGAACTCTGTCAGATGCCTGGTTGTGTGGCTTTTTTCGGCTCTCCAGCTTGGCCCCAGGTCGTATATCTTAGGGAACCCAGCTATTATGGTGAGCTGCCTGTGGAGCTGTGGGTCCTGCCTCAGGTAGGCTCTCCTCCCGAAGTAGTTGACTTCAAAGACCTCCGCTCCACTCTCTGAGGCGGCTCCAATGAGTACTGGGGTAAACACCCTTATGAACCCCCTGCTACGCAGGTACGACTCCATTCCCTCCACTAGAGCTGACTGCACTCTGAATATGGCCTGAGCTTCAGGCCTCCTGAGGTCTAGTGGCCTGTAGTCTAGCCTCGTGTCGAGGAGGGCTGGCGTCCTCCCAGTTGGGTCTATTGGAAGCTTGGGGTCTGCTTTTGAGAGCACCTCTATCCTCTCAGGGGCTATTTCCAGGTCGACTTTAGCTATCTTGGCTTCAACAGGCTCTCCTTCAGCTCTGATAACGCTCTCCAGGGTGAGGTTGCTTGCCTCTCTCCACACACCACTGCTCTGCTTCCTGATGGTAAGCTGGACTCTAGCCCCCTCCTTGCTGTCTACTACAATGAACATTATCTTCCCAAGCTTCCTGATCCCCCTAACCCACCCCTCGACTATCAACTCAACCACCTAACTCGCTGACGAGCCTCCTGCTGATCTCCAAAAGGGCTTCAGCAGCTCGGCTTCCCTCATAGTCCAGCAGAGGTACTCCCTCTCTATCAGCCTTAACTACAAGCTCATCGTATGGTACTACGCCTATAAGCAGCGCCGGAACCTCCTCTAACTCGGCTGTCTCACCCACCCACTTGTTAGCCAGAACATACACATTTCTAACACCACTGTCATGTGCCATGGCAACTATCCTCTTAGCTAGCTGGATGGACTTTACACTAGGCTCAACAACCACAATCAGCACATCCAGGTGCTTAGCTAGACCTCTGCCAAAGGGCTCTAGACCTGCTTCCAGGTCAACGACAACTGCCTCCCCCCTCTGCAGCAGCAGGTGCCTCAGCAGAGCCCGCAGCATAGCTATCTCAGGGCAGAAGCACCCTGACCCCGCTTGCTCTATAGTTCCAAGGGGGAGGAGAGTTACTCCATCTGGCCCAGGCACCCCGTACCTCTCCACTATGTCATCGACCTTAGGGTTCAGCTTAAAGAACAGCCCATATCCTCCCTGGACTCCGGTTCTCTCAGCTACTAGGGCTTTGTCCAGGAGGACAGGGCGTATAGCCTCTAAGGGTATCCCCAGCGAGGCTGCGAGGCCAAGTGATGGGTCAGCGTCTACTGCTATCACCTTAAGCCCCATTCTGGACATCAGCCTAGCTAAGTTAGCTGCTACAGTAGTCTTCCCAACCCCTCCCTTCCCAGCTACTGCTATCTTGCCTCTCAAGGAGCACCACAGCTAGCCTTTAACGACTCCTATAGGCACCATTCTACTGACCTTCTTTGCAAGCCCCACTTTATGCGATACCTCAACTACCCTGTCCACGTCCTTGTAGGCCTGGGGGGCTTCTTCTGCGACAACTCTCATGCTAGCCGCCTTAAGCACTATGCCTCTCCTGCTGAGCTCTCCGCTTATCTGCTCTCCTCTCCACCTCCTGACTGCTGCAGCTCTAGACATAAGCCTCCCTGCGCCATGTGCTGTGCTGGCAAACGCCAGCCTCTCTCCATCCTTTATACCCACCAGGATGTAGCTTGCAGTCCCCATGCTGCCTGGTATGAGCACAGGCTGCCCTATGCTCCTATAGGCCTTAGGCAGCTCTCTCCTACCAGGCCCAAATGCTCTCGTAGCACCCTTCCTGTGGACTATAAGCTTCATGACCTTCCCGTCGACTTCATGCTCCTCTATCTTGCCTATGTTGTGGCACACATCGTATACTAGCCTTATCTCGTCTTTGACATGTGCTCCAAATACTCTCCCAAAGGCTTCTCTTACCTGGTGCATTATGATGTGCCTGTTTGTGAACGCGAAGTTCACCGCACACACCATTGCTGCAAAGTACTGCTCAGCTTCCTTGCTCCCCCATGGAGCGCACACGAGCTCCCTGTCCGGTATCTTTATGCCATACCTCCTGACTGCCTTCTGGAGCACAGCTATGTAGTCTGATGCAACCTGGTGCCCAAACCCTCTTGACCCAGTGTGTATCATCACTGTGACCATACCCTCCTCTCTTATCCCAAACTCCTTGGCTACTCCTGGGCTGTAGATCTTGTCTACGACCTGTATCTCTAGGAAGTGGTTTCCCGCGCCCAGTGTGCCGAGCTGCTCCATCCCCCTGCTCTTAGCTCTGTTAGACACGTACCTTGGGTCTGCTCCGTCCATGCACCCTCCTTCCTCAAGCCTCTCGTTGTCCTCTGGGAAGCCGAACCCCCTCTTGAGAGCCCAGTTCACACCCTCGATGCAGACCCTGTCCAGCTCAGCGAAGCTTAGCCTGAGCTTGCTTCTGCTTCCAACACCACATGGGACAAGCCTGAATATCTCGCTAACCAGCTCCCTTATCCTAGGCTTCACGTCTTCCTCTCTAAATGGCGTTGTGAGCACCCTCACCCCACAATTTATGTCATAGCCTATTCCACCAGGTGATATTATCCCACTATTGATGTCGAATGCTGCAACTCCTCCTATCGGGAAGCCATATCCCTCATGTCCATCAGGCAGCACGATCGCATGCTTCTGGACGCCTGGGAGGGCAGCTACGTTAGCAGCCTGGATCAGCGTCCTATCACTTCGCATCTTCTCCATTAAGGTGTCATCCGAGTATATCGTGACAGGTACTCTCATCCCTCTCTCAGGCATCCTAGGTATCTCCCAGATGTAGCTGTCCTTTCTGACCGGCTTCAGCATCTGAACACCTAAGCTAGCCCACTAAGCAAGCTTATAAGAGTTGTTGCTATAGCTCAAACTTGAAGTATGCCCAGCCTGCAAACCCTAGATCGCAGGCAGGGCAGCGAATTTAAGACCCTAGATGCTCTTTACACATGGTCTAAGCTTGCCAGACCACCTGAGGATCTACACCATAGGGCACTCGACTAGGGAGCTAAGCCAGCTGCTCTCCATCCTAAAGGCCTATGGTGTGGAGATACTAGTTGATGTCAGGCGTTTCCCGAGATCTAGGAAGAACCCCCAGTTCAATAGAGAGCAGCTTAAAGCTGAGCTGGAGAAGGCTGGGATAAGATACTGCTGGCTAGGCGACCTACTAGGTGGCTTCAGGAGAGGAGGCTACAAGGAGTATACTAAGACCAGCAGCTACAAGCAGGGGATCAAGACGCTAATAGAGCTCTCCAAGTCGGGCACGACTGCCATAATGTGTGCTGAAGCCCTATGGTTCAGATGCCACCGCAGGTACATATCTGACACGCTAGCATCCATGGGCATAGAGGTAGTTCACATCCTGAGCGAAACCAGGTCCTATAGGCATAAGCTCAGAGGAGCAGCTTCCAGACATAGTAGATCACTAGAAGAGTAGCAGCCAGCACAAGAAGCCCCTTAACAGCCTCCTTAGGCTCAAGCACGATGGCCATAAGGCCTCCGACAGCCATCCCAGCCAAGTGTGCTGTGTGAGCAATGTACCTGGCAGCGCCAGCTTTGATGAAGTACACCTCCATCCCCGCTAAAACAAGGCCGCCAAGGAAAGCTGGCAGAGGTATGAAGCCGACTATCGTCAGCGCAAATGGGTCTATTAGCATCATGGCTGCAACAAGCCCATACACTCCACCTGACGCCCCTATCGCAGGCATCGTCGATGTAGGGTGCATTACCGCATAAGCATATCCACCGAGGGCTCCTGAGCTAAAGAAGATTACTGCAAGCTTTGCTCCACCAGCCTTTCTCTCAACAGCTCCTCCTGCAATCAGCAGCATGACGACGTTAGCAGCTAAGTGGAGGATGTTAGCATGGAGGAACATCGACGTCAGCAGTGTGTGCAGCCTTCTCCCACTTGCAACATACCTAGGTATCAGCCCATACCTGTAGACTATAGCATCCACTTCCCCACTGGCAGCTACAAGGGCGTACGAGGCCACGAGAAGCGCTGCTAAGGCTATGGTAGCCCCTATTCCGTGTCTCTCCCTCTCAGCTAGCATACTCGATGCTTTCCTAGCGCAAGCTCCATACAGAACTCTGAGATCCTCGAGAGCTGCTGGTCAACTATGTCAGCTATCTTTTCCCTGACATCACTGAGCTTAACTCCCTTCTCAAGCTTGACCTCGACTGTGGTAGCTAAGGGATCGTCTATTGGCCTGCCTATCTGGCTCAGCAGCCACACATAGACCTCTCTGATGCCTGAGACTTCACTGTATATCCTCTCAGCTAGCCTGTGTGAGAGTATGTTGTATATCTTGCCAACATGGCTCACTGGGTTCTTACCTGCTGCAGCCTCATTGCTCACAGGTCTGTTCAGTGGGATGACTCCATTCACTCTATTCCCCCTACCAACCTCACCGCAGTCAGCGTCTTCAGCTGAAGTCCCGGTTACTGTGAGGTATATCCCTCCCATCCCTCTAGATGGGTCGTCCAGCGTGTTTATGTCTATCTTAAACTCCATGTCTATCTTCCCACGCAGGTACTCTCTGACATCATCAAGGACCTCGCTTTTTTTCCTGAAATAGTCGCTTACACTCTCTATGTGTCTGTCAACAAACGACATGGCGACTGTAAACACCACTCTGTCTGTTAGCCTGAGCCCCATGACCTTTATGTCCTCTCCAGTCTCAGGAAATCTCTTCTTGAACTCCCTGGAGTTCATGTACCTCTCTAAGTCCAGGACTGCCTTCTCAAGTGGTGATAGAGGAGCATACCCTACTGCAGCTGAGGTGTCGTTTGCTCCAAGGATCTCTTCGCCTCTCTCGAATATGTCCTTCAGCTCCTCAGAGCCCTCCTTTATCTCAACTTGGTACTTGACGTGCTCATCTGGGTCAACATACCTGAGGTTTTCCCTTAGCCACCTCTTCGCTGTTTCCACAGCTATCTCATCTATGGGAACCTCATCTCCACCTATGTATCTTGTCGCTCTGTCTCCGAATATGAGCAGCATAGGCTCCGTCACTCTTCCTCCTCCAAAGACCTTCTCAGATCTCCCTGCTACCAGCATCCCCTTATCCACGTTGTAGTGGTATATTCTCCCAAACCTCTTGAGGTACTCCCTGCTTAGCTCTATTGAGAGAGCCTCCATTATGGAGTCGCATATTGTATCCGGGTGCCCTATGCCCTTTCTCTCCACGATTTCCATCTTCTGCTCTGCTATTGGTACTCCAACGTACTCCTCAACATAGATGTTTCTAGCCATCTCTACACCCTTTCCCAAGGCATGCTTGGTGCTACTTTTAAGCTTAGGGGTTAAATCTAGCTGGGTGCTTGCTAGGCAGCTTACGTGGCCATGCGAAACAGATATAATCCCGCCTGGGATAGCGTAGCAGAGGACAGCGTGCAGGGTGAGCTGCTTGTGCTGTGAGAGGTGCCCCAAGTACTACTACTGTGTGAAGGCGGGAAATGACCCAAAGGAGTGCTGCAACGAGTGCCCCTACTTCGACCCCGACATAGAGGGGAACTGCAGGCTTGTAATAGAGGATGAAGTCATGGCTATGCTGAAGAAGGCGTCAGGGTCATAGCATGAGTCATGCGCCGTTTGTCCCGACCCCTGAGCCTGTAGTAAGGAAGATGCTTGAGCTAGCTGAAGTGAAGCCTGGTGAGGTGGTTTATGACCTGGGCGCAGGTGATGGCAGGATAGTCATCATGGCTGCTAGAGACTTCGGCGCGAGAGCTGTGGCTGTTGAGATAAGAAGAGACCTATGTGAGGTCATTAGAAAGAAGGTGGAGGATCTCGGGCTGCAGGACAGGGTTAAGGTCTTGAACATGGACATGTTCAAGGTAGACCTCTCAGACGCAGATGTAATCACCTTGTTCCTCCTGACCTCGACGAACAACATGCTTAGGCCGAAGTTTGAGAAGGAGCTGAGGAACGGCGTCCGGATAGTTTCCCACGAGTTCTCGATTGAGGGCTGGAGGCCTGCTAAGGTAATCGACTTCCATGAGGCAGCTACATCCCACAGGATATACCTGTATAGGTTCAGGAGGCAGAGGAGGCGTCACCAATAGTATACTCCTGCGCTCTTCATCTCCCTATCCAGCCTGCTTCCAGGCTTGTTGACTCTAGGTCTCCCTGTGCTCGGGTCTCTTCTGATAGTTATCCCAACCCTCTTCAGGAACTCATTCATCCCATCGTGGTGTGGCATTGGTGGTGAGGCCTTCCCATAGACTCCTGGCTCTCCATCGAAGAGAACTATCCTCTCAGCTAGGTAGTCTAGTGTCATTATGTCGTGTTCGACTACTATCGCCGCAGCTCCTATGCTCTCCACCCTTCTAGCTACAGCCTTAGCCATAGCATACCTCTGCTCCACATCTAGATGAGCGCTAGGTTCATCCAGCAGGTATATGTCAGCTTCTCTACTCAAGCATGCTGCGACAGCTACTCTCTGCAGCTCTCCTCCACTTAGCGTGGGTACTCTCCTGTCAAGCAGCTTGCCAAGCTCCAGCCTGCTTATTATCTCAGTTTGATAGAGCTTTGTTCCATAGAAGCCTCTTCCAACAGTCTTGAGCAGCTCCTCTACTGTCCCATCGAATGTAGGCTTTATGTACTGAGGCTTATATGAGACTTTCACTCCTGAGCTGGATGAGCTCAGGGAACGAGCTATCTCGACCACAAATGTAGTCTTTCCTATCCCATTTGGCCCAACACACCCTATGACCTCCCCTCTCCTTATGTCCCCTGGCATGGCTTCAAGCTTGAAGCCGCTGTCATAGCTCACCTCAATGCTCCCATATGTGAATAGGATGGGTGCCCCTCTCCTATCAGCTGGCTCCTTCTTCTCGAACTCTATAGGCTCCCTCCTCATCCTTATGTTCTCATCTGGGAGGTAGCCTTCTAGGAAGACATTCACCCCCATCCTAGTGCCATATGGCTGGCTTACAATCCCGTATGCTCCAGGTACGCCATAGAGTATGTGCACTATGTCACTTACATAGTCTAGCATGGCTAAGTCGTGTTCAACCAAGACTACTGCCTTGCCGCGAGAGACTATGTCCCTAATCAGCTTAGCAGCCCTCATCCTCTGCTTGACATCAAGGTAGTTTGAAGGCTCATCAAACATGTAGACATCAGCTTCCCTGATGTAAGCCACACAGAGAGCAAGCCTCTGCAGCTCTCCCCCACTCAGCTTATCAACGCTCCTATCCAGCAGCTTCTCAAGCTCCATGAGCTCAGCTGCCTTATAAGCCTCCCCCCTTTCATCAAACCTGTCTATGACCTCCCTAACCGTCCCCTTGACCACCTGCGGTATCCTGTCTATCATCTCAGGCTTCACAACCACCTTGATCCTCCCCTCAGCAAGCTCCTTAAAGTAGGCTTGGAGCTCATGCCCCCTGAACATCGATGCAACCTCCTTGAAGCTGCTAGGCCCATTTTCCTTGCCGAAGTTCGGAAGCAAGCTACCTGAAAGTATCTTGAGCACAGTGGTCTTTCCAACGCCATTGCTTCCAATTATCCCTGTTGCGGCTCCAGCTCTGACTACAGGAAGCCTGTACAGGACGAAGCCATTTACACCATACCTGTGGACTTCCTCACCCTCTAGTGGAGCTGGCACATTCACTACTGTGACAGCCTCGAATGGGCAGCTCTTGACACACATGCCGCATCCAGTGCACTTCTCCTCATCTATCACAGCTATGTCCCTCTCCTCATCGATTTGAACAGCCTCTATGCCACTCTTGTTCATCGGGCAGTACTTCATGCACTCAAGCCCGCACTTAGATGGCTTACACCTCTTGGCGTCTACTACAGCTATCCTAGGCAAACGCGACCACCTATGCTCTCGGGAAGCCTACTGGTATCACGTATAGCGGGTATTCTCCTTCTGGGAGCCTGAGCATGCGAGCTACCTCGTCGTCGTAGAAGGCCCCTACCACCACACAGCCCAGCCCAAGGCTCACACACTCGAGATATATGTTCTCTCCTACATGCCCAACTTCCATATGGACGTATCTCACCCCCCTCTCACCGTACCTGGAGGTAGTCCTCTCATACACCGCCGTGATGACTATGTCAACTGGCGCCTCACGTACCCAGCTCTGGCCTAGGCAAGCTTCAGCGAGCACTTCCCTCAAGTCTCCAGGGACAACCAGC
>Ga0180302_10001079_pt1 | contig 12731 bp, 7 predicted proteins | sample GuaBasSediGuay17_FD_121794 | JGI IMG/M metagenome (GOLD analysis project Ga0180302, IMG submission 121794) | Subseafloor sediment microbial communities from Guaymas Basin, Gulf of California, Mexico - Guay17, Core 4571-4, 12-15 cm | ecosystem: Environmental > Aquatic > Marine > Hydrothermal... | reverse complement strand
TAGCGAAACCATCAGCATCCGTTCCCTTTGCGAAAATACTCACATTCCACAATCCCTCTGATAATGTTACGTTTGCACTTGACCCTTCGGTATCTTCTGTGATTAGGCTTCCATTAGCATAGACTTCCCATTCAATTAATTCTCCAAATTCCTCTGGATAACTCCAATTTATGAGTATTCCTTGTCTATCGAAGTATGACATATTGGTTGGTGAAAGAATTTCTAAGGAAACACGCTGTATAGTAATGCTTATAAAAACACATACACGTGCTTTATTGCCAGCATAATCCTCAGCAATAGCAGTAATGTTCCATACACCTACATCTAAAATAACAGTTTTTTCTCCAATTCGATTCGAGGTTGAAACTATTTGACTTCCATTTATGTAAATTTTAACTACTTTAACTCCGTAATTATCACGTGCACTCCATTCAATAGTGATTTTCCTTGAGTGAGCTTCAGAGTGATTCTGAAGATTCACTATCTCAACTATTGGTGGTTCCGTATCATTTACATCAGGAGTACTTGGATCTGTGCCAAGAATCATTACTTCCGTGTAATCATCAGCGCCATCTCCATCAGTATCTACATTATTAGGATCTATTCCATGCTCAATTTCATAATAATTTGACAATCCATCTCCATCATTATCGAAAGACTCCGTGGAGCTCAAATTCCAATCATGCTCGAATACTCTTCTGAAGAATTGGCCAGCTTCCCCTGACGCTATAATAACTCCTGCTTCATGATTATCAATTAATCCTCCTTTTGACCAATTTATGCTTCCAATAAAAACGAGATAATCATCAACAATTATTCCCTTCACATGTGAAAAGAGATTTTCTTCTTGCGATGCATAACGAAATGCGGGGACAACATGAAAACCATAATCAGTAAAACCTGAGTTAACATCATCAAAATTACCTGGAAAGTCATCCTCGATAATAAATTGGACAGTAACACCCTTATTTGAATGAACTGACTTTAGAGTATCAATCAAGTCCGAAACTCCGGTGGAAGTTTCATATACATACATCTGCTGGATGTAAACACAATGATTAGCACTAGATAACATTGATTCCAATTCTGATACGGAATTATCTGGTGAGAAAACAGGAATTACTTTCTCAACCTCAAATACAAGAATATCTGTGAAATCGGGAGAATAATAAATAGTTCCCGTTGGAGTTATTTCATAACCTGTTCCATCCCTATTAGGATCATAATCAACGGCACTAGAATAATATAAATCAATGAATTTATTCACAAATGCTTGTGCAACGGTTTCATCCTTAATTGCAATAAACCAATTTCTTGCTGCAGTATAATAGTGAACTTCGCCTAATTCTGGAATACTTGTGGGGTCTGGTGGGATTGTCGTTTGAATAAAGTTCCCACTTCCAACAATTACAGTATTGTTGTCAATGACCATGAACTTCGCATGAAGAAGAGCACTTGAATTCTCCAAACGAATCTCGATATCATAACCATGTTGCTCCTTTAATTGATAGAATTTATATGCAATGTATCGATTATACTGGTCATTTGTTTCAAGAGTACCCAAACTATAACAATCATTTTCGAGAAGCAACCTAATTCTGACACCTCGTGCAGCAGCGTTCTTAAGCAGATTAAACAAATCTAGACTCCAAAATTCATAAACTGCGATTAAAATTGAATAATTCGCACTGTTAATAAATTGTTCAAAAAGCGAAAAAGCAGAATCTGGTCCAATAGCTACATAGACTAGGGATTTTGCCGACTTATGTGTTTTTTCTTGGAAGCTATTTATAGATGTTCTTATGGAAAATTCTTGCACGTTAATATGAATAATTTTCGTATTTCTTGAACTTAGTAGAGCAACTTGGCAGAAAAGTAAGATCGCTAGAATAAACAAAGCTCTCTTCAAAATTTTACACCCGCAATAAAATAGTATTATTGTTAGTGCTTATAAGTGAAAAATTAATCAGAGCCTAGCCCTGTCGTCATGTTTTTCTGCTGGGACTAACGTCATCATGCCAAAGGAAAAGACAACAAAAAAGTTTTAAAGTCATGAAAATACAATTCATCAAATTATCGCAAATGCACGACAAAAAGAGTTTTAAATTATAAGACCCTTTCAATTTTTCTAGTTCTTATGATTAAAATGGGAGAACAATGAAAGTCAAGTATTTCGGCGAATTAATTAACTCTAATGTAATCCTAAAGAAAAAGAAGAATCCTTACTGGCGCGTTCTCTTAGCTGAAGGATTTGGCGAAGAAAAAAACGATTGCATCATCTTGTCACCAGTTGAAGCATTATGGTTATGTGATAGAGGGCAATTAATTGTTGAGAAAGACAATAAAAAACTATCTTATGATGCCTTAGTAAGATATTTTCTCTCAAAGGATCCCCAACTGTGGTCGAAATATTTCACATACCACGTATTAAGAAACGCTGGATACGTTGCCAAGCCAATTCAGGGAGTTTTTTCATTCCTATTGTATAAGAAAGGCGAAAACCCACAAAGTTCAAAACCCTTTGCAAAAATAATCGTTTTTGAATCTCTAAGGGAAGTCGATATTAATCTATTAGAAACAGCCCTTTCCCAAAAAGGCGATAGCGAAGTCATTGTAGCGGTAGTCGATGAACATGGAGACGTCGTTTTTTATCGAGTCGAAGAAGTATTAAGAGGCGAAGCAATGTTAAAAATCAGAAAAAGTTAAACTTTTGGAAAACATGGTCACAATGAAAATACATCTTTAAGTATTGTAAAAAGTTTCTTAAAATAATGATGATGAGAACCTGACAAGGGGAAAGGGCCGAGCGCCCGATGTCCGATCACAGTTACGCTGATCATCTTGGCATTCACAAATAATACTTTCCCACACTATCCTAAACAGAAATCACGAAACCCAGTAAAATTAAGAAGATCGCATTTTGCAATAAATGCAACAACTTCTTTAATAAAAGTCCAGAAAAATGAACCAAAGAGAAAAATTTCACTTAGTGTCTTCCCACTTATGCTTTAGTATACTGGATGGGAGAGAGAACTTATAGAATAATCCCACCGCATCCTTTAATTTCTTCTTAATCTCTTCAATATCAACATTGACAAGAACCGATGCAATAGCTTTTAATGCACTCGCTCCCTGATCCATTTTTTCACTAATAGGCCCCATACATCCAAAACACGGCATTCTCCTTTGAGGACAATGTGCATCGCATAAAGCTCGAGTAGCTGGTCCCATGCAAAGAATTCCTTGCTCAAGCAAACACCTATTCCAATCAATTTCGTTAGGATCCACCTCATTAATTAGGAGAATTCTTGTAATTTCACTTTTTCCTTTCTTCTCTAAGGGGCATACATCACATACTGACTTCTCTGGAAGTACAAACTTCTCCCCCTTAGCAACCGCCTCGAGAAACTCTGGAACCTTATCTACCAGCGGAGGACAACCAGGTATGAAAGAGACTACATTTACATGATTTGCGACTAAATCAACGAATTTGAGCGGTTTCGGAACATCCCTAGAAGGAACTAATCCACTTTTTGTTCTATTTTTATAGATTTCCACTACAGTTTCGTCTAATCCATATAAGTTAATTAATCCAGGAATCCCACCATACGCCGCACAAGTACCAAATGCATAAACTGGCTTATTTAATTTGCGTATTTTCTCAAGTATTTCCACATCCTCCTTTGTTTCAACAGGCCCAATTACAATAAAAACATCAGCATCACTGAAATCCTGCGAATCCACGAACATTGGTGCATATACTAAATCAAAGAGCTCCTCTATTTTTTCAATAACTACCCCCAATACTGTTTCACATCCTCCACAAATTCCCGACAATGAAACGATTGCAAGCTTCTTCTTCATTCTTCATCACCTCTTTTTGAGAGGAGACGGTCCAAGTTTCTTAATCTCATTAACAAATTCATTTACAACTCTAGCAAATTTTTCGCCTTCAGCGGCACTAACCCACTCGAGCCGAAGCCGCTTTGGATTTATTCCAAATTGTTCTAATAATCTTTTTAGAATTTTGACTCGTCTTAGTGTGAAAAAATTCCCTTTCCCATAATGACAGTCGCCAGGGTGACAACCTATGACCATGACACCATCCGCTCCAAATTGGAATGCACGTAAGATGAACATTGGATCGACTCTTCCACTACACATAACTCTTATGATGACAATGTTTGCGGGATAACGATAACCCGAGGCGCCAGCTAGGTCAGCGCCGGCGTATCCGCACCAGTTGCAACAGAATGCGATTATTCTTGGTTCAAACTGCTCACTTTTACTCATTTTTCTTCACAATAACTTCTCAATTTATGGAGTATTATTAATTACTATCCTAGTTATAAACTTTATCAAGGCTAAAATTAAAAATGACAGTATTAATTTGCTATTCGTATCAAATTAATGAGTAGACATAAAAATCAAGAGAGAGACAAAAGATACACTGCTAAATTGTTAGAGCTTTTAGTTCTTCCTCGACTTCTTTTAGTTTCTCTTTTACTGTCATATATCTGTTAACAAACTCATCTGCTGTTATGTGTCCTTTCTTGAACTCATCTTCTAATCGTTTAAGTTCTTCCTCAAGTTTACTTTTCCTTTTTCGTAGTTCTCTGATTCTTTCTTCTCGTGAAACTACGGCTAGATGTGTTTTGAGTTCTGCTGGAGTGAATGTTTCGATGATTCGACCATCTTCAATGCGGGATATTCTATCGGCATACATGGCAATGTTGATATCGTGTGTTACTACTATTAATGTTTTATTTAATTCTTTGTTCAATTCCTTGAACAATTCAATGATTTTCTGTCCTGTAACTGTATCAAGTTCACCTGTTGGCTCATCTGCTAAGATTAATGGTGGGTCATTTGCAAGTGCTGCGGCAATTGCGACTCTTTGTTGTTCTCCTCCTGATAGTTGATGTGGGTAATGATGTGCTCTATCTGCTAATCCAACTCTACTTAGTAATTCCATTGCACGTTTTCTGCGTATTTCTCGAGGCACTCCAACAAGAATCATGGGTAATTCAACATTTTCTAATGCAGTGAGTGTAGGAATAAGATTAAAGAATTGGAAAACAAACCCGACTTTCTTGCGTCGGTATTCTTCTAATTTCTTATCATCATATTCAGTTATGATTTCCCCGTCAACCACTATTCTTCCACTTGTTGGTCGGTCGATTCCACCAATTAAGTTTAGAAGAGTTGTTTTTCCAGAACCGCTTGGTCCAACGATTACTCTAAATTCCCCGGGTGCTACTTTTAAGTTTAGTCCTCTTAATGCTGTGACTCGAATAGCGCCAGATATATAGACTTTCACTAAGTCGATACATTCGATGGTGGCCATATTTCTCACCTAGTGATGGACTCGTAATGTTTCGGCTATATTACGTTTTGATACAATATAAGCGGGTAAAACAGATACAACTGATAATAATAAAATACCTAAAAACACAAAAGCTATTGTTTCAATTCCAATTACTAAGCAAAGTTCTGGGGGTAGTTCATAAAATACTAAATCGCCAGTGATTGGATCAAATGTGAATGATGATGGAAGTGAAAATGAGATTGCGAATCCTATTCCAACAAGGAATGCAATTATCAGGGAAATTACTGTGATTAGGAAGCTCTCGGCTAGAAATGTTGAAAGAATATTTCTTCTTGAAGCACCTCTGGCAAGCAATAATGCGATTTCTCTTCTTCTTTCTAGAGCATTCATTATCATTATTAATGACATTCCGACAGCTGCCATGAGTATTGCAATGCTAAATTCTACTCTGAAATAGTTGATTAAAGCTGCAGTTAATCCTTCTTCTTCGTATTTTCGCATTTCATCCTGGAAGGTTCTAATTTCTACGTTTATATCGTAATTATCAAACAACTCATGTAATTTCTCGGCAATTTGAGTTTGGTTGTATTCATCTTTAACATCTATTAGGATTACCGTGGGTATAATGTTTTCACTTAGGAGCTTGTATGGAACTAGCACATATATTACTTGGCGGAGTTGAGTTGAGCTCCATGTGGTTATTCCTGGGAGGAACTTAACGAAGCCTATTATTCTAAGATAATGCTTCTTCGTATCGTATTCAAATTGAACTGTATCTCCGATCTTATAGCCGTAGAACTTCCGTCCATTTACGCTCATTAGTGCTACTTCGCTTCCGTTATCGAATGCTCGTTGAAAATAATTTTCTACTTGTTCTATGTAATGCATTTTAAAGAATGTTGAATTGAAGTATGTTGAATCGATTATGCAGAATGCGTGTATGAGTCCCTCGGTTTCCTCTTTGTAAATGTATGAAATTCTTGTTATAGCATTTACACCCTCAATGCTTGATATATTATTAGCAAGTTTTGTCCAATTTACTTTGCTTAATGCGAATATATCTCTAACTTCAATCCGAATATCTGCTCCAAGGGAGAATTGAGTAGATACCTTGTAGGTTTGAATAGATGTTGATGTTGAAATGCTGAAAATAAAGATCGTTGCAAACATTAGTGTTAATAATAGAACTACTCTGGCTGTTCGTGCGGGTCTTCTAGCAAAGTTTCTAATTGCCACTTGATAGAACTTTCCAGCTATTGGTTTAACAATTACGGAGAATACCTTACGTGCTTTGCTTGCGTAAAATGCTACAAATTTAGAAACTACGTACATAAATAGAAATGGTCCAACGTATGTTGCAAAGACTTCAAGTAAGCCCATAAGAATTAAAATAAAGACTGCAAAGAAACTGTGAGAACGCAATGCCGTAGAAAGAATACTAATGAATATATATTGATGCAAAAGATTTTCTATGATACCATATGTTCCAATAATTAGAAAAATCCATGCCCATTTTGATTTCCATGCTCTCTCCTCAATTGCACCAATGCGTTCAGACAATGCCTCGTTGACAGGCATTTTTGCTGCTTTTCTTGCGGGGAATAAAATAGAAAGGAATCCAAACACTACACCAAAAATGATGCATATCCAGAGATATGTTAAATATACTCGGTTCAAGATTAATACTGGTTCTATTTTGAATATTTCTACTAAGCTCATTTTAATGAATTCATCTGCTAAAGGATAACTTAATAATCCTCCAAGTATGGCGCCAAAAACTCCAACAAGAATTCCCTCAAATAGGAGAATGAAAAGTATTTGTCTTGAAGTTGCACCTCTTACCTTTAGGAGCCCTATCTCTGTTCTTCTTTCGCTAAAGAAAACCCAATTCGTCATTAATGCGAGAACCCATCCCATGAGAAGAACTGGGAATGCTGTGACAAAGAATCTTAACTTAATTATAAACGAACCAGCAACATAACCGTAGAGTTTCCACATTAGCAGATTGTTTATTGACACACTATCACAATACTTTGACATCTCTGTCTCTATTTTTCTCTCCAAAGCCATAACTCTTCCTATAGATCCACTTATGTCCAATGGATCTACTACATTCTCCTTGTCAATTACTATTGCAAAATTGCAGTTGTTTACAATACTCTCGAGAAATTCAGAGACTTGAACGTTGCCAGATATTTGTGATGCGAATTCTATCCACTTATCATAGTTAAGTAAAATCGTATCTTCGTATTCTGTAGGAAAAGATACAAATGGAACCTCTCCCTCGCTTATGCCAGTTACTATTCCAACAACACTCATGTTTAAACATAATTCAGTTTCCTCTTCCAGATGAAGACAAAGAAGAATCGTTGAGTTTATGCCGACATTAAGATTTTCTGCGATTTCATCACTAATTACAACTTCATCATAATCTTTAGGTAATCTTCCAACAATCTCATATACGCTACTTAAGACAGATGAATTCTCATTAATGAATAACGCTTGCACAGTGAGTGATGTATTACCTTTAGTACTATTCAACGTAAATAACCAATAAAAAATAAGGAATGGCTCGCAAGCTATCACATGTTCAATTGATAATGTCGTGTTGATAATTTTATTACGATCTCTTATTCCAGATGCATATGCAATCATGTCTATTTTCATCTGCTTCAATTCTTTCATCACACTTGCTCCAATGGCATAATCGCCAATCATAAACGAAGCAAAGATAAATGCAGTAGCGAGTAGGATACCCATTGTTGAGAAAGCAATAATTTTCGGTCTTTTTATAATATACTTGAGTAAACTTATACTCATACGAGTATCCCTGCGTAATCTTTTTAATAAAACTTAGAAAAATCATTTGATATTATCAAATATAAATCAAGAAGAATCGGGTGAAATTATGTTGAGATTTAACTAAAATTCTAAATTCCCGCTCGTGTGGGTAATATTTCCGCGGAATAATATACATAATTATGACCTATTTTCTATGTTTACTCGATTAATGCACTCTATTTGAACCTACCCAGGATCTTCTTAATCAGATTATTATTACAACCAATACTTTCACGTCTAACTACTGAAAACTTTATGCGAAACTATACTTTTGGAATTTGCTCGTTTAATAATCATTCAGTGGGGTACTTCAATAGAAAATGTCAAATTATCACAGATAAATATTGGAATCTATTAAAATTGCAACACAGTAATTTTGCAGTAAAAGCACTAGTTAGGATAATTGAATAAGAACCTATAAACGGTCTTAAAAAGAGTATAGCTAATTGAACAAATGTTTCTTAGAATTACAACAATGCTGTATACTCAGGAAATAAGAAAATCAAATACAAAACAAGAATAACAAATTCCCCTTTTATCTCTTGTAGAAATAATAACATGCGAGGCAATAATAAGGTGATGCAAATTCCATTCAAAAAACGTCATGTCATTCTTCTCTTAACAATCTTGTTAGCTTTAATCTTAGGATTCGTCAGCCTTATTGAATTATTCATCGCCGAGAATTATAGGATTTTCCTTAGAAGACACTTTAAATCTCCTGATGAAGAAACTGCTATTAAAATTGCAGAGGAGATAAATTATAAAGCATTATTTAATGTTTTCGCAATATATGATGTTGACTGCAAGTCATATGTAAAAGTTAATGAAGTAGACTTTTCTCATGAAATCGCGGCTGTATTCATCAACAACAAGACACTCAAAATCTTCATAGAGAAAGTGGAGTATAGGAAGAGAACAATGAGTGCATTTAAATCAGTGCTTACATATAGTGCTTACTGTGATTCTCTTGAGGAAACCACGCTAAAAATAAACATAACAAGAAACTTCGTATACATTATTAAAGTATCCGTGGGAAATTGGACTATCATCATCCATGAGCCAAATAAAGATCCAATGGCGCTTCTCTTTCTAAATGTTAGTGGTAGATTCCTCACCCCAAATGAAAGCATGATAAAACACTTTTCAAATGTATATGTGGTCTTTATGGAATTATGTTATAAAGAGACACATGGCTACTATTCTCCCACACACTATGCTACAACATTTCAGATTGTAGTACTAGACAATTCGTATTCTATCCTATTTATGGCATCTCACGCAGTTTTAGCGATAGCATCTTCTTGATACTCTGCTCATTTCCCTTATCGCTTCTGGTGATTCTTTTAGGAATAATTAGAACAAAATAGTCCTTAAAAAATTTATCGCAAATACTATGGATATAAATTGTGATTTGCTCTCTTTCGACAAATTAAGGCTTACAATTACTGATTTTTTCTGTAGTTTTGCTGGAGTATTGTATATGTTATGGATTATTTGAAGCTAGTTTTGGTCATCTCGTGGTTAACTTAAACATGAGCAAGAGTACTGGAAATTTTATGCGGAATTCACATTTGGGAGATTATCTTCATATTCAATCAATAAACACGAGATCAGTTCTAAATATTCATTATTCTTTTAAGAATGACATCAAACACCGATTATCAAGGAAGGAATATTGAATTAAAAATGATTCTCACGAGGACAGAAAATTGAATTCTCTATACTTAGAGAAAAAATAAAAAATTTATTGCAAGGGGGCTCTGAAAATGAAACTTAAACATACTGTCACTAGGATTGAAGGCCACGCGACGATTACCGTCGTTATTGATGATAAAACAAAAGAAATTAAATCAGTTAATCTACACATTACAGAATTTCGAGGATTTGAGCAATTTATGGTTGGACGCCATATTAATGACGCCCCAATCATTTCCACACGAATTTGCGGAGTATGCCCAACAGCTCATCATATGTGCGCCTCCAAAGCTACGGATATGTACTATCGTGCTGAAATACCTGAGCCCGCTAGAAAATTGCGTCAATTACTTAACCTTGGTGGAATGGCCGAATCTCATGCTCTTCACTTCTTTGTCCTTGGTGCTCCTGATTTAGTTTTTGGTATTGATGCTCCAATGGAAAAGAGGAATATTCTTGCTATCAAGAAGGAGCATCCTGATCTTTTTAAGAAAGGATTTCTTCTTGTTAAAACGGGATTAAGTATCATTGAAACTGTTGGAGGGAGAAAGATTCATCCGATATGTTCTGTACCTGGTGGTGTAATAAAGCCTCTATCCGCATCAGAGAGAGAAAATTTGCTGAATGCGGTAAAAGAAAGTATTCCTGTGGCTGAAGAAGTAGTTAATTTTACAATAGAGCTCATGGAGAAAATGGACTTGAATTTTGGAGATCTTCCTACGAACTATGTTGCATTAACGAGAGATGGATTCGTTGAACATTATGATGGAAGAGTACGTGTGCTTCAGAAGGATGGAAAGAAGTTTGAGTTTGATGGTATTAAGTATAATGATTATATTGAGGAGACCTCTGTTGATTATTCTTATGCAAAATATCCGTATCTTAAGCAGTTAGGTTTTCCTGAAGGACTTTATCGCGTTGGTCCTATGGCGAGATTGGTCGTTAATGATAAATTCGATACGCCAAAATCAAATGAATTCTTAAAGGAATTCAAGAAATTCTTTGAAAAACATCCACATGCACCGCTTCTGTATCACCTCGCACGTGTTATAGAGATTCTTTACTGCTTAGAGAAAAGTAAGGAATTGTTAGAGAGTGATGATATTACTAGTGGGAATACCAAGGTTAAACTTGAAAGGGGATATTCTGGTGATGCTATTGGTGTCGTTGAGGCTCCTCGAGGACTATTAATACATCATTACAAAGTTGATAATGGAATAATAACATGGACAAATTTGATCGTGGCGACTGTCCAAAATATTCCAATAATGGATAAATCATTAGAATCCATCGCAAAGAAATACTTTGGAAAAGCCTCTGATGATGTTCTCTTCAATGCCATGGAAACACTAGTTCGAGCATACGATCCTTGTATTTCATGCGCAACTCATGCTAGTAATCCATATTCTCTTCAGATAATCTTTGTTAATTGCGAGGGTGAAATTATTAAGAAAATTGTTAGATAATCTTATTTTGCAGTTTTTGGGGCTTTTTCTGATGGATAATATTTCCGTTGAGGATATTCGTTAACTTCCACATATTTTCTTGGTGACTCTTTTTTGTATTTTTGCGCTCTCTTGATGAAACTCTAGTTTTATCTTGTTTTTATTGTTAATTTGATTGCGAATTCTAATGATTTTGTACAAAGCACAACTAATTTGATTATAAAACAAATCAAATATTTTCGAAACTTATGAGTGCAAAAATATAAATAAAGCGAGCAATTTGATTTTGTGTTCAAGAAGTAATAAAATTAATGTTGAATTTTTTGCATATGCTCTTATTGATGTTTCTACACTTATGATGTCTAGAATATTTGATTTAATTTGTAATTAAATTAGTTGTGATACATTTTAAAATCATTAGAAACTAGATCAATTTAGCAATAAAGTAAGACAAAACTAGAGTTTCATCAAGAGAGCGTAGAAATGTCGATAAGAGCGTGTGCGTAATGAGATTTAAACTTTGATTAAAGTCAGTTTAAAAATACATCAATTTCTAAAAAAGGGATTCCATAATGATAAGGAATATAAAGTTTTTTAGAACAATGGATATTGTTCATTTAATATGTCCTTCAAAGGCAATAAATCCCATATCTCAACTCTTTGGAAAGACCTTTGATGATACGATCCTAGAAATAGGCATCAGGTATAAAAATTTAATTAATAAAATCCCGCGTGATTCGCTTGAGAAGAAAGCCATAAGAATATTCATAAGAAATCTTAAGAAAAATTGTGAAAGAATGCGTATTCCTCTTAGTGACATTGACCTGAAGGAAATAGAGAATCAATTTATTGAGCGGTTTAGAGCTTATTTGAATTCAGATTTGATTAAAAAGAAGAGAATAAAGGCTAGGGTAATTTTAATAGAGAGTTCCGATGGAATTCTAGGAATATTTGCACAACCAGATTTTGTGGATTTGAATCTAAAAAAAGCCTATGAGTTGAAATCATATGAACTTTTTGGGCCAATTCCACACTATGTTATATTGCAAATTAGACTGTTTCAACTAGCATATCCTGACTTTAAATTTTACCTTGTTGGTTTTAAAAAAGATGATTCTCAGATGACGGTAATTGTGAAAGAAATAAAGCAAATGTCTGATGATTCTACGTGGAACTTGATTAGAAAGATTGTTAATATTGCATCAAAACATAGGGGGACTGTGAAAGTAGATCCCCTGAACTTAGTTAAAAGATATGCAGTCATATATTCGCTTAAGAATTTAACAAGAAGCGAATGCATTTTAGATGAGTCAAGGATATCCGAAATTCTTAAGATTCCAAAAGAAGCATTTAAAGTTCATCATGGTAAATTTCTAGGAGTTACATTTACTGATAAAATTTATGCAACGATTCTTATAGAC
>Ga0180302_10001077_pt1 | contig 12740 bp, 14 predicted proteins | sample GuaBasSediGuay17_FD_121794 | JGI IMG/M metagenome (GOLD analysis project Ga0180302, IMG submission 121794) | Subseafloor sediment microbial communities from Guaymas Basin, Gulf of California, Mexico - Guay17, Core 4571-4, 12-15 cm | ecosystem: Environmental > Aquatic > Marine > Hydrothermal... | reverse complement strand
GGCTAAGGAATTAGAGAAAGAAGCACCTCTAAGACCACCTGTACTTTGTCCAGGATGTCCGCACACAGCTGCATTCTATGCAATTAGGAAAGTTGTTGACAAAATCGGTTCTGCTGCTCTACCAAGCGATATAGGATGTTATACCCTTGGTATTAATAAGCCGTTTGAATGCGTGGACATCACAATCTGTATGGGTGCAAGTGTAGGGATCTCAAATGGTTTATCTCGTTCGATTTCTGATCCAATTATTGCAACCATAGGTGACTCTACTTTCTTACATGCAGGAATCCCTGCCCTCATTAATGCCGTATATAACAACGCAAAGTTCGTTCTGGTGATTCTCGACAACGGAACCACCGGAATGACCGGTCACCAGCCCCATCCCGGTACTGGGCAAAGAGGTTGTGGTCTCACCGGTAAGCAAGTAAGATTGGAGGAGATAGTTAAAGGTTGCGGGGTTGAATTCATCGAAGTTGTAAACCCATACAACGTAAGAAAGATGATTGAGACGCTTGAAAGAGCATTGAAATTCGATGGTGTCTCCGTAATCATTGCTAGACAACCTTGCGCAATCCTATGGGTTCGTGAGAAGAAAAGGAGAGGCTTAAAAGTGGTACCATTCCATGTAACAGATGATTGCGACTTGTGCTTGGAGTGTATAAAGTCATTTTCCTGCCCAGCCTTAGTTTACGATGGCAAAAAAGTTGAAATTAACCCTTCATTGTGCGTTGGTTGCGCAGTATGTGCTCAAATATGTCCAAAAAAAGCAATAAAGCCAAAAGCGAAAAAATGAAGTTGAGAAAAATGGGGGAGCTTAAGAGAGCTCTGATATTTGGTAGATTCCAACCATTCCACATTGGTCACCTAATGGTAATCCGGTGGGCCCTAAAAAAGTACGATGAACTGGTTTTACTAGTCGGAATGGCTGATGAAAGTCATACGACGCAAAATCCATTCACAGCTGGCGAAAGAATATGGATGATAAGGGAAGCTCTAAAAGAAGCCAACATAAACTTAGATCGAATAATCACTGCTACAGTTCCAACTATGAGCGTATACGTTGGCCATGCATACTACATAATAAATCTCGTTCCTAAGGTACATGCCATAATTACCAGAAACCCCGTTATTGCTCAAGCATTTAAGGATGCTGGTCTAGAAGTTGTAGTGCCTCCTGAATTTGACAGAAGCAAATATCGAGGTTCATACATACGCCAACTCATGCTCGATGATAAGCCTTGGGAGGACTTGGTTCCCAAAGCCGTTAGGAATATAATTAAATTACTAAACGGAGTTGAGAGGCTAAAAAAGGCAAGTAGCATGGATTAGTGGCCTTCGCCATCCTCGTCCGTCCTCAGGTACCTGAAGGTTGTATTCTCTGTTCAGCAATTCATGCTTTCTTCGTCAGTGAACTTGCATCTTGACAATCTTTGTTATCTCTTTTCCCCATTATGTATGGAATTTTCAGTATAGAAGGATTAACTGTCCCTCATTAGCCTTACTACCCCCAATTCATCTCCATCCTAGAGAAGGAGTCTTCTTAGCGACTGAAGGTAAAACTTTTTATTCCTTTACTTGAAACTTCCCTTCAGGCCGCCGTGGCTTAGCTGGCAGAGCGGGTGACTTGTAATCACCAGGTCGCGGGTTCAAATCCCGCCGGCGGCTTGATTTCTGCTTTCTTAGACATACAAGGAGATTGAAAGTGCATATCGGATCTTAAAGCTTGGACTTAAAAACTGGTCTTAATAAGTCTTTCCATTTCGTGAATGCTTCAATTTCTTCTTTCTTAATTTTGCTATATATTCGTCAAGAATTACTTTACTCTGTTTTATATATACATCACACATAAAATCGAATATAGGCCTGTGATTCCCTTTGTTTCCTTCTGCAACAACATCCATGTATTCTTCTCTATGTTCCAAACTTAAGTAAAGGGTAGGATAACCTCGTCTATTCAACACGAAATTCATCAGAGCTCTTGCAACTTGCCCGCCGGAGTCACATTGTGCTCAAGCAACTCCTCAGCTTGTCTAAGCGTTATGGTATTGCCTTCGATTGCTGTCGTGCCTTGAACGTATCTAGCAAAGACGGACTCTTCGTACATTCTCATCTCGTCCGGATAGTGCTCCTTGAAAAGCTGGTAACTATAGTGTAATTCCTCTAGAACATACGCTTTTTTGTCGTCGAGATATGCACGACGCTTTTTCAACCAGTGCTCTGTAAATTTCTTTAACCTAATTTTTTTGATATTCTTTTAATTTTTCGAAAAAGTTGTTGAGAGTTATTTTCTCCGATCTACCAACGTAAATAGAGATACGTAAATTTTTATCGTTAATCTTTACTTTATCCTTGATGTAAACGTAATTATTACCCTTAATTCTCTTAATCTCCAGTTCTACTATGTTATATAATTTGACAAAAATTGACTAAATATATTTTGATTCTTATTAACTTGCAAATTGAAATTTTGCACTCAAGGAGAACAGAAATTACAATTCCTTAGAAATTGTAAAAAATCTAAAAGAAAAAACTTTAGTGGTTGGAGCAGACTAGAGACAAGGGAAAAACGTAACCTTAAAGCTTGAATTTAGGCAATAGCATACTAAAAAACTGAATAACACAATAAAGAAGTTATAATCCTATTGTTGTTACTCAGCTACAACTGGTCTTTATATGCTTTTAATACTGCATTTACGATTTTATCACGCGCAAGTTTGTTTACTGGATGAAAAAGGTCTTGGAAGGAACCATCTTTCGTTTTCCTTCCAGGCATGCTAACCCAGAGTCCACGATCCCCTTCAATTATTTTTATACCTTTAACAACAAATTCATTGTCTAAGCTTACTGAAGCATAGGCCTTAACTGCACCGTTACCTCTCGCTTTATATATCCTCACTTCCGTTATATCAGCCAAATTTTTCCCTCCTTTAGATTTCGTTAACGTCTTCTAGTTGTTATATTAACTTTTTGCTAATCACTCAAAAGTCCCACTACAATCAAACTACCAAGTATTTTTGCATAGATCACACAACGATAAGATAAACTTAAAAACAAAATAAGCTTTAAAAGAGCATGGCCAGGTTTCCAGAAGCAGAAGCGAGGATCTTTAATGTTAAAATATGTATGCGATGTAACGCAAGAAATCCTTGGAAAGCTAAAGTTTGTAGAAAATGTGGTTACAAGGGGCTCCGACCGAAATCAAAAGAAAGAAAGGGGCGTTAATTTTAAAGCTAATCTCTCTAAATCCACCAATTCATATCCTTTAAATCCATCAATCTTTTATAGATTTGCTTAGCTAACTCAGTTTTGAAATCAAGTTTGTCAGCAAGTACTAATGCATCTTTAGATGATCTAGAATACTCTACAGCTTGAAAAGCCAATTCTAATTTATCCGCATCTTCAACATAGTTCTTGACGTCGCTGAAATCGATCTCAATGTCCAATTCGCCAAACTGATCTTTCTTTGCTCTTTCTTCATCAATGCTTACATAACACCTCGCCAATCTATCAAGATCACCAGTTCTCGCTTCATGTAAATCGTGAAATAGAGTCGCTACAGCCGCTCTACTTGCAATTTCTAAGTCTTTATCTTCACTTAAAGCTAGCAAAAATGCGATTATAGCTGCTCTAAAAGAGTGCTCTGCAACAGATTCGGGAAATTTTATACCAAACTTAAGCCATCCTGCTCTAGGTGTCAGTTTCAGAGCTCCAACTTCATGTATAAATCTGACTAGTTCCTTCATAGCTAGATAAGTTTGACAATGTTCAAAACGTTAATTATCCTACATTCATGCTAAAATTTTTAGATAAAGAAAACGTAAAGAACCCAGATGAAACTTTGGAGATTTCTTGGAATTGACGACAGTTTCAATGAGAGGAAATGCTGTATATTCGGTTGTATTACGTCCGGAAATTATGTTGAAGGTTTTATGTACGATGAAATTGAGATTGACGGTTTTGATTCGACGGAAAAAATAGTTAAGATGGTCTTAAAGTCAAAATTCAGAGAACAAATAAAATCTATTTTTTTAGGTGGAATAACGTTCGGCGGTTTTAACATAGCAGATATCCAAGAGATTTCAATAAAAACAGGAATTCCAGTGATTGTTATATTGAGAAGACGCCCCGATTTTGATGAATTCTTCAACGCAATAAGAAACCTCCCAGATGCTGAAAAAAGATATGAGATAGCCCTAAAAGCAGGAAAAATCTACAAGTTAAGGGATATTTTTGTTCAAATAGCTGGGATTAATCTTAGCGAGGCTGAAAAATTAATAAATGCTTCAATTATAAAAGGCAAAATTCCAGAAGCTTTAAGAATAGCTCATCTAGCAGCCTCAGCCGTTATCCATGGAGAGTCTAAAGGCAGGGTCTAGAAAAAGAATTATACCAAAAATCCAAATCAACTCTTGAATGATCAGAATAGATGGAAGCTACGGTGAGGGTGGAGGTCAAATTCTCCGAACTTCAATTGCTCTATCGTGTATCACGGGAGAGAAGGTCGAGGTCATTAACATAAGGGCGAATAGGCCGAAACCTGGTCTTGCTCCTCAACATCTCAAGGGTATTGAGGCGGCAAAATTGATAAGTGATGCAAAGGTTGAGGGTCTAAAAATTGGTTCAACTAGAATTTTATTCGAACCAAAGAGAATTAAAGGTGGCCACTACAAAATCGACATCGGTACAGCGGGGAGCATAACCTTGATTTTACAAACTATTTTACTACCATCTCTCCTCGCCAGAGAGAATACGACATTTAGTATAACAGGAGGTACCGATGTAGCTTGGTCACCTCCAATAGATTACTTTAGGAATGTAACACTCAGGGCGCTAAGGGAGATCGGCTGCGATATTGAAGTAATTCTGAAGAAGAGAGGATACTACCCGAAGGGTGGAGGAAGGGTAGAAGTTACCACTAGACCTTCAAAACTAAGTGGTTCGAAATTTACCAAAATCGACAATGGTATAGCGGGAATTAGCCATTGCCAAAATTTACCCAAACACGTAGCTTTAAGGCAAGCGGAGTCTGCAAAGAAATACTTAGAAGAAAAGGGATTAGATGCCAATATTAGATACGAAGTTCACCAAGGACCATCGACAGGGAGCGGTATAACCATTTGGTGTGGATTTAAGGGAGGGAGTTCTCTAGGGAGAAGAGGGAAAAGGGCAGAGGAGGTTGGTCAAAAGGCTGCAAGTTTATTTTACAAAGAATTTATAAGTGATTCGGCATTCGACAAACATTTGGCAGACCAAATTCTACCATTCGCTTCAATTGCAAAGGGTTCGACGATTTACTCCACCTCCGAAATTACCTCACACTTGCAAAGCAATGTCTATGTCATTGAGAAGTTCTTCGGGAAAATAGTAAAAATAAGAGAAAATACCATCAAAGTCCAAGGGGTTAACATTTAACCCAGTTGACCGGCAGCACCCCTTAACTTTACCCTCATTTTCTTTGATTTCCTAATAACTTCGTTTATATCGCACTCTTCGATTATATAAATTTCACAATTAAATTCCCTCACATTCATATTCCTCAAGTCTTGAACTTCACAACCCTCCATAAGCCTTTCAATTACAAAGGCCTCGGCAAGTGCTGAATCGCTAACAATTGCCACGTCTGCGTGTTTTAAAGCGTACTCGTTTCCATTGAATGCTATCGCAATACCACCTATCCTTCTAGCCTTTTCAAACATCTTATAATCGGATACGCTGTCCCCAATCACTATGGGTCTGGGAATATTGTAATTTTCGCAGTATTCCTCCAAAATCCTAGCTTTTTCTCCTGCTCCAATTATTTCAACCTCACTAGTTATCTCCAGAATTTTTTTGTCTGAAAAAAGTGAATCAAGATAACTTACCAGTTCGGCCCCCTCAAGCGAAGATATTATATCAACCGCCCCAAAAAGTCTTTCTCTTAGATTTAAATCTATATCTCTGTCAAAATCAAATTTCGTTCCATACAAGTGCTTTTTATTGAGACCGAGAATTCCCGCGGAGGTTTCCAAAAATTGATAGTAAGTTGTGGAGATAACCACGGGCACCCATCGTCTTAGCAAAATCTCCATAGAATTCCTCGCATCCTTAACGAATCTTGTGAGATGTAGGCTTAACTCATAAACTTTGTCGTTTGAGATGTTAGAGGCAAGTAAAAACGGTATTAGCAATCTGAGAGTATAACCAGATTCATAACCTTTTTCTTTCTCAACGTAGGACTTGTAATCATCATACCAACTTAGATTTTCAAAAAATCTGCTATTATTGAACAGAAGAAAAGATAATTCGTATGCAAAATCCGTTAACACCCACGGACCTTCCCAATCCGTAAAGAAGAATCTACTCATACTTCTCCCTACAATATCTTTCTTAACATTCTTGAGATTCCAGTTGAGTACTGAATCGCTTTCTTTTCTCTCCATGCTATTTCCTTCGGTATAAATTCCTCCGCAATTTTTCTTAAGATGTACTTTCTTACGATTTTCCCGTCAACTTTAGTCACTTTGTATTTAGCAGGGATTTTAACTGCTGCTTCTATGACGTCCCAACTAAGATAGGGGGTTAATAATTTAATTTCATTGGAGTAAGCCAATTTTATGTCTCTAACCAAGTTTTTTTCTCCCAGTGATTTGACATCTTCCACCAGCATCATCTCTAAATCCTCCTCTGTCGCATTTTCATAACGTTTATAGCCTCCAAATAGTTCATCAGCGCCCTGACCAAAAATTATCTCAGAATATCCTTGCTCTTTAGCAAAGCTGAGTGCGAAGAATATCGGAACGGCAATGGAGACTTGAAGGTAGTTTTCCGTCTCTATTATCTTTTTGATTTCACCAATTTTGTTTTTTATATCCTCCTCCCTAATTTTCTTTACTTCAATTTCTCTCCCAATTTTTTTTGCAGCAGTTTTTATCCATTCCTCCTCCTTCTTATTTGCGGTAACGGAGATTAAGGGAACATCGTAAATAGATGCCAAAAACGAGGAATCGATGCCTCCCGAAAAGGCGATACAGGCATTCCCGTATTTAAAACTCAATAAAGAATTTTTGATTTTTTCAATTAGTTCCTCAACTTCGTTGTTTTCCCCACTAAATACTTCATCAAACTTGAAAATTTTCCTTTCGATGACTTTTCCACCGTAATTGATTTTAATTACCTCGCCTGGTTTTACTTCTTTGAAATTTGAACCGATGTATGATTTGAAGGAGGAGAAAGATAAATCGTCACCATAGTACAGCGGACGCCCACCTAGTACATCACGGGACAGCAAGATGTATGAGGGCCTAAATGCTACCAAAGCATGCATGCATCTTAATTTTAAGGGAATTTCATCTGAAAATCTAAGATTCGGTACCAGATCTGAATCGAATAATACATTTCCAATTTGTTTTGAGGGGTATCTAGCACTTGCGAATATCCGCCTGACTTTTCCATTCTCTAATTCAGAAAACGCAAATATTGACATCGATAGAATTTTCAATTACCTGTATTAAAAAGCTTCATTAGTCCAAAGTTTAATCCTTAAAAATCAAATTGAAATGGTGAAATCATGGCAAACATACACATTGAAGAAATCACCCAAACACCTGTTGAAGACAGGGCAGTAGAAATAGTTGAAAGAAAGGGGATTGGACATCCAGATAGTCTCGCGGACGGAATAGCGGAGGCAATGAGTAGAGAATTGAGCAGAGAATACATAAAACGCTTTAATGCTGTTCTCCATCATAATACAGATGAAACTCAGATAGTTGCAGGAAGATCGCACCCAAAGTTCGGTGGAGGAGAACTAATTCAGCCGATATACGTTCTCCTTGTCGGTAGAGCTACGAAGTTCTTTGAGGGAGAATACATACCGACTGATAAATTAGCTATAAGGGCAGCTAAAAAATACATAAAAGAGCGTATGAAGAATCTCGATCCAGACTTTGACATGATATTCGACGTCAGACTTGGTGAAGGCAGTACAGATCTCCAAGATGTATTCAGGAGAAGAAAAGGTAAAATTTCACTATCAAACGATACATCTTTTGGTATAGGTTTTGCACCTCTTTCAGAGACTGAAAAATTAGTTCTCAACGTGGAAAAGAGAATCTACAATGAATTTAGGAACAAGAACCCTGCAATTGGTGAAGACGTCAAGGTAATGGGGCTTAGACAAAAGGACATCATTTCTCTAACCCTTGCAGTCGCTTTCATCGATAAATACGTTTCAGATGTCAGAGAATATGACGCTATCAAGAATGAACTGGTAGAATTCATTAAAGATATTTCAACGGAGTATACAAATAAAAAATTGAATATTTTTATAAATACAGCTGACAATTACGAAACGGGGTGTGTTTATCTAACGGTTACAGGCACATCTGCAGAAAACGGTGATGATGGTAGCGTTGGAAGGGGAAATAGATGCAACGGATTAATCACTCCGTGCAGGCCTATGAGCATGGAAGCCAGTAGCGGTAAAAATCCTATAAATCACGTTGGAAAAATATACAATGTTCTTGCCAATTTAATAGCCCAAGAATGCGTGGAAAGAGTAGAAGGTATTCGTGAGATCTATGTAAAAATTCTAAGCCAGATCGGAAAACCAATCAACGATCCTAAAGTTATGAGTATTCAAGTTCTTCCGAAGAGAGGATACAAGCTAGAAGGTATGAAGAGAGCGATTTACGATATAGCAGAAGAATATCTAGAGAGAATTAACGAGATCTGCAACCTACTCATCAGTGGTAAGATCGAGACTTTCTGACATTAATTTTAAAAAACTCTTGTAAACTTTTACAGCCATGAATAACTCTGATACGTAAACAAATTCGTTTTCTCCATGAATATCCTCACCCCCTGGGCCATAGTAAAACGCTGGAACGCCGAATTTTCGTACATGTCTTGAATCCCCTACGCCCAACGAAAATACCGCTTTAGGAGTAATTGAATTATTCTTAATTGCATTTACCAAGTTCTTCAGCATTATTCCATCTGATTTCGGATTTACTCTATCACATAAAGGCCCATAAGGGGACAAAAAACCTTCCACCTCGAACTCAGCGTCATCGATCGCCAGCATTCTTCGCACTTCATCTACACTTATCCAAGGTGCAAATCTGATGTCGGCATAGATTGTACAACTAGGTGCAACCACATTTCTTTTAATACCGCCTTTGATTAGCGATGGATTAAAGACGGCATGCCACGTTTTTACTTTAAATTCATGGAACCCCAGATTTTTAAAATAGTTCTCAAATTTCGAAAAATTCCCATACAAATTATTAAATAATTTAATTCTTTCTAATATATATTTAGATGCACGAGCAATGGCACCATTTATTGCCAGTTTTGTAGCGGTGTGTCCCGATTTGCCTTTGAAGTTGATGTTAAGGGACAAAACTGATGCTTGTAATACCCCAACAGAATCGCAACCCGTTGGCTCACCTATCAGTACATAATCTGCTTTTTCTTTCTCGAAGACAAATGCTAAACCATTACTACCCCCGACTTCCTCATCTGAAGTGAACGCAACTTTCAAGCCTATATCAAGATCGTCTAAACCTAATACAGCACAGCATATTGCAGCTACACATCCTTTAGCATCACAGCTACCTCTTCCATACAATTTGCCATTTACAATTATGGGGTTCAAAAGAATGTCATCGGAAGGTACGGTATCCAGATGAGACGTAAGTAAAATCGTGGGTTTGCCTCTAAAGACATCGACGATTAAATTCTCTTTACCGTTAACTTTCGATTTTACCTTGGTTCTAAAAGACGAGAAAATCCTCTGTAAATATTCGACTGCTTCCGTTGTAATTCCCGGTGGGTTGCGCGTGTCTATCTTAACTAAGTCTTTGAGAATATTAATCAATTCCATTAAATTTTGTGTTTGTTGACTACTAAATCAAATTTTCTCTTTGAAGCATGTGAACCACTCCGCATACGAGCAGAACTTCTCCCATTCAATCCTGACTTTGCATTGGGGCTTCATGCAGGAGTTGGAGGTTTACGACCTTGTTAGGCATGATATTTGTTGTAGCATTTAAATCGATTATAACCCAGAGCGTGAACTACTAACTTGCTGTGTCGAGGTCGAATAGTCGTTTTGCTTTTCATAACCGTTCTTGTGCAGAAAAGTCTTTAATTGAGCTAAAGACATTTACGAGCTTGAGATATTCTTCCACTTATTTAGGGCTAGAAACTTTCCCATAACGATTAAAAACTTTCCCTACTGGTGGTGCCAAACTTTTTTCTTCGGTAACGTTTGCAAAATATTTTAAAATACCCATCAACACACCTCCCTTTGCGTATTCCTATAATCAAACATGAGTTTTGCAGTAGAGAATAAGAGCTGAGAACACTGTTAAATACTTAAACGAGATGGGTCTAATTAGAGGATAAGTTTTTAAGTATAATGTTAAATCATTGCGAGGTGGAATTATGGGTAGGCTCTGTACAGGGATATTCGGTCTTGATGAACTGATAGGTGGAGGCTTCGTTAAGAATACAGTAAACGCCCTACTTGGCACCACGGGATGTGGAAAAACTATATTTTCAGTCCAGTATTTACTAGAGGGGCTCGAAAATGGAGAAAAATGCGTTTACATATCCTTCGATTTGGATGCAGAGGAATTCGAGAGAATAGCAAAATCCATCGGTTGGAAACTATCTGACTACATAGAGAGCGGTCAACTAAAAGTTGCTAAATTCCATGTGGATGATGCATCCTTCCTAAACAGCGAACTTGTTAAATTCATTTCAGGTAAAAATCTCCGAATTGTTATTGATTCATTCTCACCTCTTATCGCATCAGTCGACCTTAGGGCCCGCTCTGAAGTTGGATGGTTTTTTAAAAATTTAAGAAATTCTGGTACAGCGGTCGTGACTATAGAGGAACCATTTGTTGGAGGTTCCTTAGACAACTTTGCTAACCTATCACTGTTCTTGGCAGATTCTGTAATTCACTTAAAAAATGTGGGTTACGGAGAAATATACAATCGAACACTAAGAATAGTAAAGCATCGGATGTCTTGGCATGCCGACGGTGTTTTTCCATATTCAATAATTGAGGGTGTTGGATTAGTGATTGAGGAGAGGAGAGGGGAGGGCATTGAAGTAGGACTGGATGGATTAAAAATCTCAGAAAAAGCTAAAAATCAAATTAAAAGACTTCTAAACGAAGGATACCTCACAAGAGAAGATTTTGAAAAAATCAAAAGGAGATTAATATGAAAAAAATGTTCAAAAAGCTTCTTAAACCTCTAATCCTCGATGAGAACATTTTGTTAGTCGGAATATATAGAGTCGATGGCACCCCACTTTTTATCGAAATTAAAAAGAGGGGTGTTCTAAACATCTTATATTGGCTTGAAAATCAAGTTAAGGTCTTACTATACTATATCGAAAATAATTACTTTAGTAATGCCGAATTCAGACTCTCAAAATACCAATTACTACTTTATCCATTATCCAAATCACTTGTTCTTAGTGTACTTGCCAATGAAAATGTATCCCTGTATAAATTAAGAATAGATATAAAAGCGATTAAGAAATCTTTTGAAAAATATGTTTGAGTACACGTATACCTCGTATCCCGAAATAAAATCTGCACTTCAAGAATTAAAGGAAAATTTGAAAAAAGTCGGTATAGACCCTACACTAGCCCTATTTTTCCTAACCGGTAACCTAATAAAATACCATAAATCTTTTTCAGAGCTTTTGGACTGTGATTCATTGTGCATTCCAGTAGAGGGTTTTATAGCAGACCAAACTGTTTGGAGTAGGGGTGCTCTAGTTTTATTATTGGATAAAGATGTTAATGTTCAGAAGTTTTCTGGGACAACCAGTAGAATCTGTAGAGAGATTGGAGATTCAAAGAAATTTAAGTTTAACTGGCTTATCTATCCAACATTTTACTTTGGCGGTCGACTTTCCTTGCTAAATGCTTTAATTAGAGAGAGAAGATTTTATAGTAAGTACAAAAAAGGTGATAGAGATGCTCTTAAAAGAGCTTCAGAATTTCTAGAGAATAATTTTATCTATCCAATTAACAAGATTCTAAGACCATTTAGAGACAGAAAAGAGCCGGCAGTAGCATTGAACATTTTTCCACTTGAAATAAAATTTGGATCCCCGCTCATATCTTTAAATGGTAGAGAGATAAAAAGATCGGTAATTAGGATTTATTTTAAAGAAGAGATAAAAGTTGACTATTCAGACACGTTTCCAGAACGTGGAAAGAGTTTTGAAGAAACTCTTGAGATTCTTAGAAATGAATTCGGGGAGAATATTGAACTTGCCGATATTGAAAAAGATGGAGTGGCGATTGGTCATGTAGCTGGTAAAACGGTCTTAGAGTTCATGTCAAAACTCAGAGAACTGAGAGAGACGGAAAAAGATGTGATAAAAGATCTAGATACTGGAAAATTCTTCGGTGCAACCCCATACGGCATTTGGTTCATAAGTTCTGAAACTTACGGTTCATCCTTCTTAGGTCTTTTTGAATATCCACTGGGAATTTATCCTTCACTCTATGATCTTGACAAGTTCTACTCTCAATCAATATTCTCATTCGTTGAAGAGACAAAAGGGGGAATAGAGATACTGTATGAAGATCTAGCTCAGAAAGACTTTGATTTTGTAATCGTAGATCAAAATTATATATTAATGTATGAACAAAACATTTTCAGGATCGCAGATTTATTTAAAGAGAAAATAGGAATCTTCTCCCTATCTTCGGCTACTTCTAATTTCAG
>Ga0180302_10001076_pt1 | contig 12746 bp, 14 predicted proteins | sample GuaBasSediGuay17_FD_121794 | JGI IMG/M metagenome (GOLD analysis project Ga0180302, IMG submission 121794) | Subseafloor sediment microbial communities from Guaymas Basin, Gulf of California, Mexico - Guay17, Core 4571-4, 12-15 cm | ecosystem: Environmental > Aquatic > Marine > Hydrothermal... | reverse complement strand
TCGGTCAAGGGGAGCTTTAACGCCTCCTCAGCTGTGAACCACCCGGCCTCGAGGGCATCGCCGCCGGGCCTGAGCCTCACATCCACAGGCCGAGCCTCGAAATCGAGTATCACGTAATGGTACTTAACTCCCCCTTTTCTGTCCCTTATTATCACCTCGTGGACAAATACCTCCTTCCCTACCTCGACCTTAACTCCCGTCTCCTCGAGGACCTCCCTAGCCACCGCCTCCTTCAACCTTTCACCCAGCTTGACCAGGCCGCCAGGCACCGCCCATAGACCCTTACCGGGCTCTCCCCCTCGCTTAACCAGCAACACCTTACTCTCCCAGAGCACTAAGGCTCCTACTCCAACCATCGGATGCGCAGGATATTCCCTACACATCGATCATCCCTTGCCCTCGGGGGCCGTCCTCCTCCCCCTTAAACCGGAGGCGCCTAGGGCTATCATCAGCGCTCCTAACGCTATGGCGCTAACACCGCTGAGGTAAGGCCATATGATCTCGGGACGTAGTATTAGGGCGATACCCCATGTCGTTAATAACGCCCCTATGAGGAGGAAGATTATGTTAGGAAGGGTCCTAGGCAGGACCAGCGCCTCGCTCACCTTAACTCCCCTGACCCTTATGAAGCCCATTACCAGGAAGCCCACCCCCATCCCTATGGCCCCACCTACGTCCGGCCTGTCGAACATCAACCCCATCCCAGCCCCTATGAACATGCAGGCAACAAAAGCCATGCCCGCGAATCGCCTTGCCTCACGTTCGCTTGAAAGGCGTCCCTCCTCCCCCAAGTCACATCCCTCTTAAATCACTTTATGAAACCCGTATTTTTAACTTGCTTAGTCTTAAACGGTCTTTAGGCTTACCACGCAGTGTTCTATCCTCCCATCCTTTAGCTCAGCTATTAAGACCTCTCCGTCCGAGAGAGTCCGCCATTCTCCTCTATCCGTCCTCTCCGAGGCCACCACTAAGCTTTCCCCATCAAGCTTGTAAGCCATCCTAAAGTACTCAGAGTCCCCATAGCAGAGAGACCTCTTCTCCCTCCACTTCTCAAGGTAGCGTGATACCGCGTAGAGCCTCCTACCGTCGCTGAAGATTGCGTTAAGGCTACTGTAAGGGGCGTCAACGCCCCCCTTTCTCCCCCTCTTCCAAACGTCCCATAACCCCTCCTCCACGGCCTTTAAGGCCTTTAACGCGTCACCGTAAGCTTCCCACTCCTTAATGAGGTAGACGAAATAAACCTCGCTATCGTTGACACCCTTAATTAGCGCCTTGTAATCACCTAACCTCTCCTCCACCTCGTCTGGTAGAGTCAATGAGCCGTTGTGCACGAAAAGGTAATTCTTGTAGTGGAAGGGCTGGGAGTTCTCCACGGCTATTAACCTCTCCCTGGGAAGCCTCCTAGGGTTGCTCGCCTTCCTCACGTGGGCTATAATAATATCTGACTCTAACACCCTGCACAGAGCCTTAAAGAGCCCCTCCTCCTCATAGACCGGTCTCGAGCTCTTGATCACGCAGGTCAACCTCCCGTCACGGTAGCAACCTACGCCCCATCCATCGCCTTGGGAGCCCTTCTTAGCCTGGACTAGAAGCGAACACTCGTCGCCGACTAGGTACTTAAAGGGGTTTAACGGCCTTAACGAGATTATACCTACCATCCTGCACATGATTTGCCCTCGATCTAACCTCATATAATGTAGGGCTTTTAAGAGTATTGATCCTAAGAGGAGCGTCTTGGGCTCCCGAGAGAACCTTGATTTAGTTAAGCCCTATATATAAAATAGTAATAATGTGGGTGGTGTGGGCTTGAGGCCTATTCTAGAGAGGTTTTACTTAGCACTCCATCCGAGACCAGCCTACATCATCGGTTCGGGGGCTTACGGGTCGAGAGCGAACCTCATGGCCGCATCCTGGGTGACCCCCGTCTCAGAGGAGCCGCCGCGCGTGGCAGTGGCCATAGATAAGGAGTCGTTTACTTGGGAGCTCATAAAGGAGCGGGGTGAGTTCACGGTGAACGTGTTGTCAGCAGAGCGGATAAATGAAATATACTACGTAGGATCTAGGAGTGGGAGAGACGTCGATAAGCTCTCCGCGTCGGGACTCAAGGTGGCTAGGGGGGAGGAGGTAAGCTCTCCCGTGGTCTTAGACTCCATCGCAGTGCTCGAGTGCAGGGCCTTCACTTCCGTGGACTGCGGGGACACGACCCTCGTGATCGGCGACGTAGTGAGGTGCCTAGTTAACGAGGAGCTCTTTGAGGAGAGGAGGGGCTGGGATCTGAGGAGGGTCAGGATACCCCTCCACGTATGGGGGAGAGCTTTCACGGTTCCCAAAGGTGTAAGTTATGCCAAGGGCAAACCTACGGGCTGACCTGTGAGGGAGAATTAAATAGCGCTCGCGGCGCATAAATAGGTGTGAGAGGTTGAACTTAACGATAGCAGGCTATAGATCCGTCTCGTTGATGGATGTACACGGTCATCCCTCCTTCGCCTTATGGGTTTGCGGCTGTAATCTTAGGTGCCCTTACTGCCATAACTGGAAGATAGCCAGCAACGATACGTCCATCTGTAAGCAAGTCCCCATAGACTCGGTGCTAGACCCGTTAAAGCGATCGTCAAAGTTAGTGGACTACCTACACGTGACAGGGGGCGAGCCGCTTTTACATGTTAAAGCGTTGAAGGAGCTGTTCGAGGCGGCGAGATCCTTAGGGCTGAGGGTTAGCGTGAATACAAACCTTACCTTACCGAGGGAGCTAGAAGGGCTGTTGAAGGAAGGGTTAGTGGATCATGTGGCCACAGACCTCAAGGCGCCCTTTAACGTCATGTCGGGGCTCAGTGGAGACTCGGGACCCTTGTGGGCCGACTACCTCGAGTCCCTGAGGTTGATCCGGAATTATGAGGTGACCCTGGAACTTAGGGTACCTGTGGCGAGGGGGCTCACAGTAAAACATATAGCGGGGCTTTTGAGCAAGGTGGGTCCACTACTTAAGGGGGTCAAGCGGATGTACTGCGTGGTCAACCCCCTCGTAGGGTCCCCGCTGACCGAGCCCAGGGACGTGAGCTGGGCTAAGAACTACTGCGACCCGCCGGACGAGGAGGTCAGAAAGGTGGCCAAGTTAGTGAGCCGGGCTCTGAACGTAAGGACCTACGTCAAGAGGTGGTGTGAGCATAATTGACGAAGGCCATAGACGAGGAGGTTAGGAGGTTCGTGAACGAGTACCTAGGAGGGCTCACCGCCGACGTCTTCGATAACGCTAACAAGTACCTAAGCCCTACAGGGCTCTTTAACCATGTCATGGAGGAGGCCATGAGCGCCATCATTAAGGACCTTCTCCCGCCTAACGTATATAGGGCCCACTTAGACGGGCTGATCTATGTCCACAAGCTTCCTCACAGCCTTTTCGTGCCTTATTGTTGCGGTCACAGCGTAAAGAGGCTCCTGCTTAAGGGCTTAAGGACGCCTACCATCTACTCCAAGCCTGCTAGGCATCTGGGCTCCTTCGTGGACCACGTCATGAATTATCTGACCTCCATGCAGCAATACTTCTCCGGGGCCCAGTCCCTTAACGCTGTAGAACTTTACGCTGCCCCCTTCATCAAGGTGGACGGGCTGGACAGGCGAGGGGTAAAGCAGGAGGTTCAGAGGCTCGTCTTCAACCTCAACTTCCCCTCGAGGGTCGGAATGCAGACCCCCTTCACTAACTTCACCTTAACCCTAGACGCCTCCAAGGAGCTGCTTGAGGAGGAACGGGGAGTGTGCGGAGGCGAGGAGGTCGGGCTTCTCGGCGACTACTTAGAGGAGGCCAAGGCCTTCGTAAAGGCCCTCTCGGAGGTCTTCAGCGAAGGGGACGGGAGAGGCGCCCCTCTTACGTTTCCTCTCCTCACACTCATGACCACCAGCCGCTCTCTCTTCGAGGACCCGGAGCTCTTTGAGGCGGTATTCAGCGCCGCCGCCTCTAAGGGGAGCTTCTACTGGCTTAACACGTGAATCGTAGACCCCGACGCGAGCTTCGCCATGTGTTGTCGCATAAACATAGATAGGAGGGAGCTTCTGAAGCTCATGAAAGGGGCTAAAGGGGTTAAGTTGGAGGGCTTGGAGGCAGTGGAATCCGTAAGAAAGGGAGGGATGTGGGCCTTACCTGACATAACCGGCAGCGTAGGGGTCGTAACAATCAACCTCCCGAGGCTGACGCTGGCCTCCGGCGGGGACGACGACAGGTTCTTTGAGGGATTGGAGGAGGCGCTCGAGCTAGCTAAGGAGGGGCTAGATTGGATGAGAAGGAGGTACTGCGAGCTCGCTAGGAGCCATTCAGCCATCTACATGATGCCCGCGGAGTACATTCCTGAAGTGTTCCTATTAGGCGGGAGCCCCTTCTTCAGTACCGTGGGCCTGATAGGGCTTCCAGAGGCGGCCGCTATCATGGCGGGGGATCCGAAGCTGTGGTTGGAGCCCAGCAGTAGGGAGCTGAGGGAGGCTGTCGAGTTCATGCGTAAGGTTTTGAGGCACGTGGTTGGCAAAGCCAGGGAGTGGAGCATGAGCGTTGGCTACCCCTTCAACGTCGAGGAGGTCCCGGGCGAGGCTGCAGCCATCAGGCTGGCGAGCAAGGACCTGGCTAAGTACCCGGACGCCTCAGAGTACATCCTTCACGACGGCGTCGCGTTCTACAGTAGCAGCATAGCGCCCTATTACGCCGATCTCGACTTAGCCGAGAGGATAGAGTTGGAGTCGAGCCTTCAGAAGCACTTCACGGGAGGGGTCATAATGCACATATTCCTGGGCGAGGAGCCGGACCCCGAGGCCCTAGCCAAGCTAGTCAGGAAGCTGACCTACAATACCGAGCTCGTGTATTGGAGCTTCACGCCAGCGATAAGCGTCTGCCCTAGGTGCGGGTGGAAGGCCACGGGTCTATATCGCTACTGTCCCAAGTGCGGGGAGGCCGCTGAGGTCTGGAGCAGGGTCATAGGCTACTACAGGCCCTTAAAGAACTGGTACCCCATGCGAGCGAAGGAATTCTGGACCAGGAAACATTACAGGAGCGTGCTTTAATAAAAAGATAAAAAGTAAATAAAAATAATTTCATTAGCCGCCTAGGTATCCGTACTTCGCTACAATTTCATGCTGTTTCTTAGCTATGTAATTCATCGCATCTTCAGGGCTGATCTTACCAGCTACCGCCTCATTCCATTTTATCTGCTGAATCTCTAATAACTCCATGTAAAACGGAACGTTCCAGAAATCTTTAGCGTACTTCATGGAATCCTTAAACGCCCTAGACCAAGGCTTAACCTTAGCGAACCATTCGCTCTCAGCTATGGATTTACGCGCCGTGAATCCAGCTTCTTTAGCGAACTCCTCCTGGAACCACTTATTGGTGTAGAACCACTTAAGGTAAAGTAATGCTTCCTTCTTATGGGATGAATAGGCGCTAACCACTAATGGCTGCCCTCCTAAAGTTATGACCCTCCTCCACTTACCGTCTTTACCTAGATGGCCCGGCATAACTACGGTCATGCTCACGTTCCATACCAGCGAGGTCTTAGGATCGTAGATCGCAGGTTGCATCGACGGCCATAAAGCGGTCATAGCGACCCTACCTTCAGCGTAAGCCGTTATAACCTCATCGTAGCCGAAGGATGGGGCCCCTGGCGGCATGTATTTAACTAAGCTGACGAAGAACTTTAATGCGTCTATAGCGTTCTCGCTATTCATGTAACCTAAGGTCTCGTGCGTCTTGGGATCCCATAATTCGTTGCCCCAGCTCCAGAAGACGTCGAGGAAGTAGCAGGAGATGAAGTCGTAATCCCTCGCCAGCACTAGTGCTATCCCGTAGAAGTCATGATCTAGTACCTTACCGGCGAGCTTCTCGCCCTTCTTCCGGGTGAAGAACTCTGCTATGTCCCTTAACTGGGTCCAGTCAAGCTTAAGGAAATCTTCGTACGTTTGAGGTAAATCATATCCATATTTTGCTTTAAACGCCGCCCTTTCCTCGGGGTGGGTGAAGAGGTCCTTCCTAACTATTAACAACTTGGTAAGGTCAGGGGTGCCGGGGACTCCGTAATAGTTGCCGCTACCTTGGGGGTAAGTACAATGGTAGATACGGATATTGTCATACGTGTCATTGAATAACGCGTACTTAAGGTCGGGATTGGCCTCTATAAAGTCGTTTAACTTGAGTATATGGCCGCCCTCGGCGAATTCGCCTAACCACTGGCTATCTGCGAAGACGAGATCTAACTCGTCGCTTCTAGCGGCGAATACCGTCGCTACCCTATCATAATAAGTGCCCCAGGGGCTGTAGTCGAAGACTATCTTAACGGGGTAACCTAACACTTTTTGAGCGTATTCAGTGAACTTCTGGGACAATCTCTCTATTATCTTGCCAGGCTCCCACTCAGGACTTGCCACCACTAGGGTTACTTCCCCAGGCGTAGCCATGCTGGGTAATTGCTGAACCACGAACGAGAGAAGTAATATGGTCAAAAGCGAACAGATAATTTTTTTCATACTAACACCCCTCCATAGAAGTGAAGGAAATATAAAGGATATAAATTTTTCAACTTAATTTTATTTTTAGAAATATGTCCAGGAGGCCTAATGTAAATGAACGAAAAGTACGCACCTCTCGTATTCGTTGGACCGGTCATATTATTATTAATGGCCTTTAATATCTTCCCCCTAATATGGTCGCTAGGGCTAAGCTTCTACCAGTATTCGATCATGAGAGCGCGGCTTTTAAGATTCGTGGGCTTGGAAAACTACGTGAGGTTGCTCTCCGACCCGGAGGTATGGATTAGGTTCCAGATAACGGGCAAATTCATAGTATTAGCCGTGGGGCTAGAGTTCCTGATAGGATTTGCGATGGCATTGCTCTTGAGGGGGGACTTTAAAGGTAAGAGGATCGTGGTCACGTTGTTATTAATGCCTATGATGATAGCCCCGGTCGCCACAGCGCTATTCTTTAGATATCTCTTCGATAGGAATTGGGGGATAATAAATTATTTCGCCTCTAAGCTCTTCGGAGTACAGGTCTACTGGTTAGGAGCCGACCCTTCACCTTTGTTAGGCATAGAATATGCCCTCCTATCCTTGGTGATAGTGGATGTGTGGATGTGGTCACCTTTCATGATGCTGATCATCTTGGCTGGCCTCTCTGCCATACCTAAAGAGGTCTACGAGGTGGCCGAATTAGATAGGATATCTTTCTTAAACAAACTTAGGTACGTTATAATACCGTACATAAAGCCGGTGCTCCTAATCGCTTTAGTCTTAAGGACCATGGATGCCTTTAAGACGTTCGACACAGTATACGTGCTAACGGCGGGGGGACCGGGTATAACTACAGAGCTGATATCAGTTTACATTTATAAATTGGCTTTCCTCTGGTGGGACATGGGAGGTGCCTCCGCGCTCTCCTATATAGTTTTAGCGGTCATAGTCTTCCTAACCAACGTATATATGAGGTATTTGAGCAGGTGAGGGGGACATGCGTCTAACGGGGCTAATTAATTTAATAAGGTATATTGCGATAGTGGTCATTCTGGTAGTTTACCTGTTTCCGATATACTGGATCTTCGTTACCGCCTTTAAAAGGAGGATAGATATATTCACCTTACCGCCTAAGTGGATATTCACCCCGACGTTAGATAACCTTTACGAAGTGATAAATAGTGGGATGATATACTCCATCCTGAACTCGGCAGTTATTACAAGCGTCAGCGTCTTCATATCTATAATTTTAAGTGCCTTGGCCGCTTATGGACTATCAAGATACAATTTTAGGGGAAAGGATCTATGGCTTTTCTACATAATTTCAACCAGGATGATGCCGCCCATCGCCGTTATAATTCCGATCTATATAATGTTCAGCATCCTTCACCTGAGGGGGACTTATATGGGATTAATAACGATGTACACTGTTATGAACGTGGCTTTCGGGACTTGGGTCATGAAGGGGTTCGTGGACGAGGTACCTAAGGACATAGATGAGGCGGCCGAGATAGATGGTTATCCTAAATGGAAGTTCTTGCTCAAAATACTCCTACCTATCATAAAGCCCGGACTAATAGCAACGATGATATTAATGATCATATTCGTGTGGAATGAGTTCCTCTTTGCCTTGCTTCTAAGTAGCACCACTACTAGACCAGCCTCGGTGGCCCTAGCTAGCATTAGAGGGGAAAGAGGGTTTAACTGGGGAAGGGTGGCGATGTTAGAGGCCATCTATATACTGCCAGTGATAGCATTAGTGTTCTTAGTTCAGAAGCACCTCCTAAGGGCGATGACTTTTGGAACGGTGAGAGGGTAATGAGTGAGGTAATGGTTAAGGGGCTAGTAAAGCGTTTCAAGGACAAGAAAGTCTTGGATGAAGTCAACATAAGGTTCCCGAGGGGTTCCTTGACCGTAGTCTTAGGGCCGCCCGGCTCGGGGAAGACCACCTTACTAAGGATAATAGCTGGGGTGGAGAGGCCCGACAACGGGGAGGTTTACATCGATGACTCTAACGTGACCGATGTGCCGCCTTCCAAAAGGGATGTGGCCATGGTTTTTCAAACGTTGGCTGTTTACCCTAACATGACGGTGTATGAGAACATAGCCTCTCCGTTAAGGCTACGCGGATACAAAGAAGAAGATGTAAGGAAGAGGGTCAAAGAAGTGGCTGACCTTCTACACATATCCCATCTGCTTGAGCGAGTGCCCGTCAACCTGAGTGGAGGAGAGGTCCAAAGGGTGGCTATAGCTAGGGCCATAGTTAGGAGGCCTAAGGTTTACCTCTTCGACGAACCCTTCATAAATTTAGATGCCAAGATCAGGTCTGAGCTAAGGAACGAGTTGAGAGAGCTTAAAGAGAGGCTTAAACAAACCATAATCTTCGCCACTCCTGATCCGCTCGAGGCTCTATCCCTCGGAGATTACATAGTTGTGATTAACGACGGGAAGGTTATTCAGATGGGTACTCCTCAGCAAATCTACTTCAGGCCCGCCAACGCTTTTGTGGCTGAATACGTAGGAAATCCCTCCATAAACTTGCTGGAAGGTGAGGTTAAAACGAGCGAGGACAAGCTGTTATTTGTGGGTGAGGGGATTAAAATTGCCATACCTAGATCCCCCCTTAAGATTATAGAAGGCGGGAAAGTAATTATAGGGATAAGGCCTGAGGATATAAGCCTCTCCCCCTCCGAGCCTATCTCAAACCTCATCAAGCTACACGGTGAGGTTTATACTATGGAAATATTAGGAGCTGATACCATTCTTCACGTTAAGGTAGGGGGTTTACTCATCAGAGTGCTTTTACCCTACATGTACAGGCCTGAGATAGGTAGCAAAGTTGACCTTTATATTCATCCCTCTAAAATATACTTCTTCGACGCCAAGACCCTTAAGTTGATTGAGGGGTAACATATGACGGAAATCAAGTTAATTAATTTAACTAAGAGATTCGGTAGTCTTACAGCAGTAAATAATCTTAACCTAAAGATAGGGCACGGAGAGTTTTTAGTATTACTAGGTCCCAGCGGTTGTGGAAAGACTACCACGTTAAGGATGATCGCGGGTCTCGAGAAGCCCACGAGCGGTAAAATACTTTTTGATGGAGAGGATGTGACCGCCTTACCGGCCAGATATAGGGACGTAGCTATGGTATTCCAATTTTACGCCCTTTATCCCACGACCGTATATAAAAATATAGCGTTAGCACTTATGTCCCAAGGCCTTTCAAAAAGAGAGATAAATAGGGCGGTTAAGGAGGTAGCCGAGTTGGTGGGCTTAAAGGAAGTACTGCATAAACACGTTAACGCGTTAAGCGTCAGCGATAAACAGAAGACCGCGTTAGCTAGAGCGATCATAAGGAGGCCGAGGCTTTACCTGCTCGACGAACCCTTAACTAACCTAGACCCGAAGTCAAGAGTGGAGATGCGTCATCATTTAAAAAGGCTTCAAAGGGAACTCAAGCAAACCGTGATATATGTTACCCACGACCAGGTGGAGGCCATGTCGTTAGCCGATAGAATCGCGGTAATGAACCAGGGGATCCTGCAGCAGGTGGGCAAGCCTGAGGAAGTGTACTATAAGCCATCTAACACCTTCGTAGCGTGGTTCATAGGGGATCCAGGCATGAATTTAATCAACGTTAAGATAAAAGAAGAGAGCCGTTCTGAGCTTATAATCGAGTTCGCCGGTTCAAGACTAACGTTGCCAAAAGAGTGGGCGTCTAACGTTGAAGAAGGAGAATATCTGCTTGGCATAAGGCCCGAGCATATGAAAATAGGCGATGGGAATTGTTCGTTCCGAGCCACCGTGATCTCCATTGAATTTTACGGCCCTAGAACCATCTTAGACCTGGATATAAGCGGAGCTCAGATAAAGGTTAGCATCCCTAAAGGCGATTTTGAGGTCTTAAAGGGCATAAAGAGGGGGGACAAAGTTCCGGTTAAAATAGATTTGTCAAAGATGTGCATATTCGATAAGGCCGGTAAATTGGTGGTATGAAGATGGAAAGTGATGTCAGGAAGGTAATAGAGGAAATATGCATAGCCCTAGGGTTTATAGGAGTTATAGGACTGTTTCAACCTTTCTCGTTTGAAATGTATAAGTGGGCCTTCCAAATAATGGGGATTTTCGGCCTCACATATATAATGTTAAGTATAATACCGAGGGACCTTTCAAGAGGCGAGTTTAAGGCAGCTTTGATTAAAACCGTCCTAGGGACTATTTCATTATTACTACTGTTCATATTAGTATCCATAGTGTTGATACCCTACATCTTAAAATTCTATTAAAAATTATGCTATAGTTCTACTTCAAAGTGTTTATTACATTTTTTACAGACGTAAATATATTTTACCGTCCCATCAGGGTATTCTTCGCTCTTCTCTAAAAGTAGTTCGTGCCCCCCGCCCGCGGGGCACGATTCTGACTCAAGCTCCTTCACCTTAGATCTCAGCTTTTCCTCCAACCTAACCCACCCTCTCCCAGGCCTTACTCTTCATGGACTTATAGCCAGCATCTAATATTAAGTTGACGAGATGGCCGTCCTCAAAGGTCTCCTTAGGCATCTCGCCCTTAGAGAAACAACTTGTAAAGTGCCTAAGCTCGTTCAGATACCCGTAGAGCTCGTGCTCCCTCCATATGGGAAACATCCACCCTCTTTTCGCCTCGGCCTTCTCTACGATATATCCCACCTTCTCCTCTGAGGCGACGGTGAAGACCTTTATCCCTGTTTCCCGGGTGACATCTACGAAGACTGCCCCTTCTGAGCCATATATCTCGAACCTTATGTCAAGGCCCCCTCGAGCAGTCCAACTATTTTCTGACTGCCCTAATTCCCCGCCTTCATAACGTACCAAGATTAGGCTGTTATCCTCCGCTCTAGTTTTATGCCACAGGGTATCCCCCCAAGCAAACACCTCAACGGGCTTGCCCCCTATTAGGTATCTAGCGACTTCCACGGAGTGACAACCCATATCCAATAATACCCCTCCTCCCGATAGCTCAGGGTCCCAGAACCAAGCTGAGTGTGGTCCGAAATGGGCCTCCCTGCTGCGTACCCACAACACTTTACCTATGGCCCCCCTCACGATAAACTCTTTAACTCTCTCTATCTGCGGTATGAAAAGTTGGTTCTCAGCATAGGCGTGAAGCACCCCATACCTTTTAACGGCGTCGAGCATCCTTTTAGCCTCCTCAGAGTTCCTACCTAGGGGCTTCTCACATATTACGTTCTTATGGTTTTCTGCGGCCAATGTAGCGGCTTCTGCATGGAGAAAGTTCGGCAGAGTTATATCCACGGCATCCACCTCCTTATCCTTAATTAACTTCTCAACGTAGCCTTCACCATAATATACCCTTTTAATGCCCCATCTTCTAGCTAACCTTTCAGCCCTAGCTTGAGTTCTAGAGCCAACCGCTACTACTTCTACATCCGGTAGCTCGGCATAAGCCATCATATGGAAAGCCGCAGCGAAACCTGCGCCTAAGATCCCTATTTTAACTCTACTCATCAGCTTCACCTTACTTAATAAAGATCTTTTTAACGCAAAAATATTTATACTCTTTTCGACAGAAATTATTAACTGGTATTAATAATTTAAGGTGATTTACCGGATGTTAAGGAGGGATGTTTTAACAGGTCTCGTCCTCTTATCGTTGCTCCTCCTCGCTTACTCCCTCCCCGTCACCTCGTTCTGCGCCCCTAAATCCGTGGAGCTCACCTTGTACACTAAGGCAGGCTTATGGGCGGACTTCATACGTAAGACCGGCGTCCTAGACAGGTTCAAGGAGAGGATGTTAAAGGAGAAAGGGGTCGAGGTTGAGGTGAAGCTCATTACGGCTCCCCACAGAGGTTATAGAGAGAAGGTGGTAGTGGACTTCGCCGCTGGGGCCGCCGGTGACGTGGTGTGGTTGGGAGAGAGTGAAGTACCCGGCCTTGCTGAGGCCGGCCTACTTCTCGACCTGACTCCCTATGTGGAGAAGTGGGAGGACTGGGGCAAGTTCTACGCTGTATGCAAGGAGCTCAGCACCTACGATGGGAAGGTCTACGCAGTGCCCTTCGAGACGGCCCCCCTAGTCCTCTACTATAGGAAGGACATCTTCAAGAGGGCGGGCTTGCCCGTGCCTTGGAACCCCGAGACGTGGGAGGACGTGGTCTCGGCCGCGAAGGTCATTAAGGAGAGAGTCCCCGACGTAGTGCCCTTCTACTCCGGCAACGTGTTCTACGACGTCTCGCTGCCGGTCTACATAGCCGGCGGGCGTGT
>Ga0180302_10001075_pt1 | contig 12748 bp, 12 predicted proteins | sample GuaBasSediGuay17_FD_121794 | JGI IMG/M metagenome (GOLD analysis project Ga0180302, IMG submission 121794) | Subseafloor sediment microbial communities from Guaymas Basin, Gulf of California, Mexico - Guay17, Core 4571-4, 12-15 cm | ecosystem: Environmental > Aquatic > Marine > Hydrothermal... | reverse complement strand
GATAGCTGAGAGCCTCCAGCCTGGAGATGTGGTCGAGCGCCACCTGATGGATGGAGACTACGTGATCTTCAATAGGCAGCCGTCCCTCCACAGGCTCTCCATCATGGGACACAGGGTCAAGGTTCTGCCGGGCTCGACCTTCAGGCTCCATCCGGGCACCTGCCTTCCGTACAACGCCGACTTCGACGGAGACGAGATGAACTTACACGCTCCTCAGCTGATGGAGGCCAGGATAGAGGCAAAGCACCTGATGAGCGTCACGAAGAACATGCTGTCCCCAAGGACCGGCGGCAGCATAGTAGGGGCTAGGCAAGACCTGATCACTGCACTCTACCTGCTAACGAAGAAGGGTACCGTTTTCAACAGGGAAGATGCCTCTAGACTGCTGGCTACCGTTGGCATAACCAAACTGCCCGAGCCAGCGATTCAGTCACCGGTTGAGCTGTGGACTGGGAAGCAGTTGATCTCCACGCTTCTGCCTCCCGATCTGGAGTACGAGACCACGGCCAAAGTGTGCAAGGAGAAAGAGCTTTGCAGAGATCCAGAGAGCCCGATAGACGGATATGTGCTGGTACTCAACGGAAAGATTCTGTCGGGCGTAATCGACGAGAGTACCGTGGGAACGCTGGTGAGGGGCAAGCAGACGATCATAGACATCCTGATAAGGGACTACGGGGAAGAGAGGGCTGCCGAGTTCCTCAACAAGATCCTCAGACTCGCTGCTAAGTCTATACTGCTGTATGGAGTCACCGTCACGCTCAACGAGCTGATACTGCCCAAGGAGGCGAAAGAGGAGCTTGAAGCCTTGTTCAAGAAGGCGGCAGAGGAGGTGGACAAGAAGGTAGCGGAGTTCGAGAAGACTAGGGGAGCTAAGCGCTACATGACCAAGGAAGAACTTCTTCGGGCGACTATAGAGGAGCAGATGCTTGAGTTCGATATAGTGCGATCGCTAGACGCTCTGAGAACAAAGGCGACTGACGTGATAGCGAAGTACGTCAAGCCAGAGAGCCACGCCATGGTAATGGCGAAGACTGGAGCCAGAGGCTCCATAGCCAACCTGGCCCAGGTGATGGGTCTAGTTGGACAGCAGACCGTAAAGAGTAGGGTTGGCTTCGTCCTCACCAGCGGGAGGCCGAGAAAGGGATTCAGGGAGAGAGCTCTATCTTACTTCAAGAGGGGAGACCTCAGGCTGGAGGCAAGAGGGTTCGTAAAGAGCGGCTACATGGATGGTCTCAACCCGGCCGAGTTCGTATTTCACGCAATGACCAGCCGAGAATCGCTGGTGGACAAGGGGAGACGGACCGAGGACAGCGGGTACTTCTACAGAAGGGTGGCGAACTCCCTAAAGGACATTTACGTAGAGTACGACGGCACCGTAAGGGACAGCCAGGGCAGAATAATCCAGTTCGCCTTTGGAGGAGACGGAATGGATCCCGTCAAGCTATTCAAAGGAGAACCCGTCAACCTGAAGAAAATAGTCAAGGATCTCGTATCTCCGAAGAAGACTGGAGGTCTCTCAAAGAAGAAGATCAAGGAACTCGTTAAGGCAGCCGAACTGCCTGAGTACCTGGTCGATCTGCTGTACGAGGCTAAGGCCACGCAGAAGGAGGTAGAGACCGTCATCGAAGAGGTCAAGAGGAGGCTTGAGGCTGCCAAAGTGGAGGTTTTGACGCCCATAGGAATTATCAGCGCGCAGAGTATAGCCGAGCCCACGACTCAGATGGTTCTGCGAACCTTCCACGCCCCAGGAGTTCTAGCCATGGACGTAACCCACGGAGTTGAGAGATTCAAGGAGCTGGTGTTTTACGTGAGCACCAGCACGCCCACCATGACTATTTACCTGAAGCCCGAGTATGCTAAGGACAAGAAAAAGGCAGAGGCAGCCGCTAAGAAACTCAGAGAGGTCAAGGTCAAGGACTTACTCAAGGAGTACAGGATAGACAACCTGGCCTTCAGCTTAGAACTCACGCTTGACGAGGAGAGAATGGCGGACTCCGATGTAGACTTAGAAGAGCTTGTCAACTTCCTAAAGAAGGCTGTGAAGGGCATAAAGGGAACTATTGAGGTAAAAGGCGAGAACAGGCTGTCGATCTCCATGATAGAGGCCGCCAAGAGGGAGCGGCCCTACCTAACTCTCAGGCAGTGGACGCAGAGGGTCCTCGAGAAGAGGATAAGGGGAATCGAGGGAATAGACAGGGTTTGGGTAGAGGCAACCGACGAGGGCGAGTTCGTGATAAAGACCAGAGGCTCCAACCTGAAGGAGGTCGTTAAGCTGGACTTCGTAGACCCCACTAGAACCATCACCAACGACTGCAAGGAGATATTCGAGGTTCTGGGCGTAGAGGCGGCCAGAGCGTGCATTCTCAACGAACTCACTCGGATACTCAACGAGCAGGGACTTGAGGTCGACCAGAGGTATGTCTCCTTGGTCGCAGACGCTATGACTCATACAGGCAAGCCTACTCCTCTGAGCCTGCAGGCCTCGGGAGTTCCTTCGGGCTTCTTCTCCGAGATGAAGACTCCGCTCAGCAAGATGGCTTACGAGTGGGTTTATCACGTCGTTCTCAACACGGCCCGTAAGGGGGAGGATAACCCTATCATGGGTCCTCTGGACGCCCTAATAATGGGGCAGACCCCACCGGTAGGCACGGGCCGTGTGGAGCTAAGGTGGGACTGGAGCAAGACCGAGCACCTGCTGAGGGAGGAGGTGACGTAGAGTGGCGGACCTGGATAGGGAGATATGGCTGGCATACTCGACTGGAAAGGTTATAGTAGGCGCCCGTAAGGTTATCAGACAGCTCAAGACTGGGAACGAAAAGCCAAAGGTAATAATCCTCGCCAACAACGCCCCTGAAGCGCTGAGGAAGGAAATAGAGTACCTAGCGCACCTTACAGGAGTGCCGGTGATTATTCACGATGGAGGCAGTCTAGGTCTTGGGAGAGCCATGAGGAAGCCCTTCTTCGTCGCCGCTGCTGCGGTTATGGAGGAGGGTGAATCCTCCATCACCGAGGTGGTAACCACGTGAGCCACAAGGGATCTGGCTCCGGCAAGGTAGTGCTGACGGAGCAGCAGGTTAGGTACCTCCAGCTGTTCCAGACTATGCTGGGAGTACCGGCCATAGACGTCGTGGAGGACCCTGAGGAGAATCGGTTGATATTCGTAGTCTCCCCAGGGAACCTCGGCGTAGCCGTCGGGAGGGACGGCGCTAAGCTAAAGGCAATGAGAAGACTTCTATGGCGGGACTTGAAGAAGGAGATAGAGGTTGTGGAGTACAGTGCAGACCCAGAGGAGTTCATCAGGAACCTGCTCAGCCCTGCAAGGGTATCGTCCATCAGGATCATCGAGCGAGGCCAGAGTAGGATCGCGATTGTGAAGGTGCCGGAAGAGGACAAAAGCGTCGCAATAGGAGCGGGAGGTAGGAGAATAAGGCGAGCTCGCCTTTTGGCCAAGCGGTGGATGGGGATAGATAACGTTAAAATAGCCTGAGCGGGAAGAGCGGGCTGAGGAGTGAAATAGATAGGCTGGGGTAGGGGAAGAGCATGGGTAAGAAGTCTCCAGTGGGGCTTTACGCTGCTAGGATACTCAGAGAGAAGTATAAAGAAAAGAGGTGGCACGACTGGAAGTACAGGAGGAGGATTCTCAGACTCAAGGAGAGGTACGACCCGCTAGAAGGCGCTCCGATGGCCAGAGGGATCGTAATAGAGAAGGTCGGGCTGGAAGCTAGGCAGCCTCACTCTGGGCTTCGGAAGGCTGTGAGGGTTCAGCTCGCCAAGAACGGCGTGATAGTCACGGCCTTCGCTCCAGGTGACGGGGCTCTCAACGTAATTGACGAGCACGACGAAGTGGTGATCGAGGGGATCGGTGGATCTAAGGGGAGGAGCTACGGAGACATACCTGGGGTTAGGTTCAAGGTGATCAAGGTCAACAACGTCTCCCTGCAGGCCATACTGACAGGCAAGAAGGAGAAGCCGACGAGGTGAGCTGCGATGAGTGAGGAGCCGACGCAGGAGCGGGGCAAGAACGTCGAGATCAAGCTATTCGGAAGATGGAGTTTGGAGGGAATAGAGATAGAGAACCCCGCTCTCCGTGGTGTAATATCTCTCAAGCCAGTTTACCTGCCCCATTCTGGCGGTAGGCACGAGCACAAGCCCTTTGGAAAGCTCAACGTGATGATCGTGGAGCGTCTAGTCAATAGGCTGATGATGCAGGCCAAGAACGCTGGAGTCAAGAAGGACCACGTTAACAGTAAGAATCCAGGCAAGAAGCTCAAGGCTATTCGAACGGTGAAGTACGCCTTTGAGATAATAGAGCTGAGGACTGGGGAGAATCCTGTCAAGGTTCTGTTGAAGGCAATCGAGAATGCGGCCATTCGTGAAGAGGTTACCAGAATAATGTACGGCGGTGTGACTTACTTCCACGCCGTTGACACGTCTCCTACGAGGATGGTCGACTTGGCCATTAGGCACATTGCCCAGGGAGCGGCCATCAGGGCATTTAGGAGCCCGATGTCTCTCGCTGAAGCTCTTGCTGAGGAGATAATAGCTGCTGCGGAGTACGACAGGAGCAGGAGTCATGCGATCAGGAGGAAAGAGGAGATCGAGAGGATAGCCCTAAGCTCCAGGTAGACACGAACAGGAACCTATTTATTCCTCATGCTGGTATCCCATAAGAGTTCTTCAGGAAGAGCAGCGGTGATAGGTCATGCAGAGAGGACAGCAGTCGCCCCTGTCATACCTAAAGGCAGCCTCCGGTGGAGAAATCGTAGTTAGGCTAAAGAACGGTATTGAGATCGCTGGCAGGCTGAGGAGCTTTGACGACATGATGAACCTCGTCCTAGAATCTGCGAAGGAGAGGGACCCCCAAAGCAAAGAGGTAAAGCGGCACGTCGGCACTCTGTTCATCAGGGGAAACAATGTCCTATTTATCACGGTAGAAGAGTAACTCAACCTCTGACTCGGAGGAGGCGTCTCCAAGCGCGGAGCGCGGCGTAGCTGTAGAGGGCTGGGAGAGCCGCCGCCAGGAGTATGGTGAGGCTGGCTACTCTTCTCGTCATCTTCATTTGAGCCTGCTCAGCTTCTCGCAGTATTGAGTCCACTTCCTCCAGAGTCGCATGAAGCTGGGAGTACAGCTCAGGCAGCCTAGCTGGATCCACCCTCCCCATGAAATCGGTGATGTTCGCGGCCTCCAAGAGTCCACGCCTTGCAAGTTCTAGATCCTCCTCTGGAGCACCTAGAGCCTCCAGCTTAGCTAGCGACTCGTTGAGCGCATTAACCCTAGATCTAGACACGCTAACATAGGCCTCGACAATGCGTGCCTGTGCCTGCTGAGTGACATTGAATGCCAAGATAGCCAGCTCTGTGGCCGTAGCATTTCCAGCCTCAAGAGCCTTCCTGGCTTCATCGAGCAGGTACCCAGCTGATGCCAGGAGGTCGGCCGCTCCGAACTCGAATACCGGCACGCCCTGTGTCACAGCCCGCCCAAAGAGAAGATTGACCTGGTTTAGCGTCTGATTTGCAGCCTTAAGCAGTATCGCCGCGTCCTGCAGGTTGACCTCAGGGGGTGGCGCGACCAGGCGTAGCGTCGTGGAATTCTCGAAAGAGAGCAGGCCCACCGATATTCTCGCCCAGATCTCTAACGCCGAGCCGCGATTTGGTGCTACCACGGAGATTGTTATCTCCCCTGAGGACTCGGCCAGGGACGACGAATACAGCAATGTGCCGTTGACCGAGACCTCGAGCCTTGGGATCGCCTGAGTAGGTAGGTTGAGCACCAGATAGGAGACATTGACCGTTGTCGCCTGCCCATACCTCAGCGTTTCATTTTCGGGCTCGATGCTGATTGTGACGACGACGTCTGGCTCATAGACATTGAGTATCACCGGAGAGCCCGATTGAATGTATGTCCTACCTGTTTCCCTGTCTCTAAGCACCACCTGAGGCAGCACATAGTAAACCCCAGGCTCCGCCGAGAGAGGAGGAGTAAAGGTGGCCTGAAGGATGTTTGGGGAGATCTCGGCAGGTACAAGCGTTTCGAGGCCCCAGGGGAGTGACAGCCTTATGGATGCTATAGTCAAGTTAGGGGGGATTGAGGCGATATCTACCCTAACTAGGCAGGGAAGACCAACGTAGCACGATTTTGGGAATGAGACCGCGAACTCGATTCCTTCAGGCTGACCCATGACGAGCGGTGCTGGTATAAACAGTAGGAGTAGGAGGGTGCTCCAACGCCTTCTTCCCATGGCCTTCTTAGCTATTAGCCTGTGAATCTTTAAAACGCCTGACGGGGATCGTGTGTTGGGTCGACCCCCTGTTGAGGTACTCACGTCTGCCTGTCCTAGGGGTCGACATCAAATCCGGCTCCCCTAGGGGCAGATCTCCACCAAGATACTCTGCTTGCTTGCTCAAAGACACGGGGGAGCCTGAGTACTTTGATGGGATCTCCCTTAATGAACTCGTTGCCCTCGTCAGAAAGCTGGGCGAGGGCTATCTCGCTACCGACAATATCTTCGAGCTGGTCAAGAATTCTAAGAGCCTCCGAAAGTTCCTGGCTTCTATACCTGAAGAGGTCAAGTTAATTCAGGTCACAGGCCCGCCAGGGGAAACGACCCCTTTAAGGAGGTTAGCAAGAGAGGCGGGGCTCTCCTATGAAGGGAAGCCTGGCTCTCTCGAGAGTGCCAGACTGATCGCAGAACTGGCAGCGCTGGGCTACGGCTCTGAGATAGTTGCCTTCAATCCGGAGTACAGGGTTATTATTTCCAAGAACAGGAGCGTCAAGCAGGGTGGTTCGGGCAACCCAAGATGGAGGAGGTTCATTGAGGCAGCCATTCAGAGCGAGGCAAACAGAATCTCAGCAGAGTTCAATAGGGCTGGCATAGACTACGATTTGTACGTGGAGAAGGGGCCGGGTGGACTGAAGAGGGCTGAGTTCATTGTCTACGCGCCAAAGGAAGCAATTCTCTCCGTGGTTAAAGAACATGAATGGGGGCCGGTCAAGATCTCGATAGAGCCCTCCTGGAAGAAGCGGATCGAGTTCACAAGGACGGAACTCAACAGGAGACCTCGGCCAATAATGGTTGGTATTGATCCAGGCATGTCCGTTGGGATTGCTGTGATGGACCTCTTTGGCCGGCTCCTTGGGTTGGAGACCCTCAGGAGGGCTTCAAGATCTGAGGTCATCGAGACCCTAGCCAAGTATGGAAGGCCTATCCTGATAACTACAGACGTCTCTCCTCCGCCCAGGAACGTGATCAAGATAGCGCAGGCGTTCGGAGCGAAGCTCGTTACCTTGGGCGAGCACATGAAGATCGAGGAGAAGATAAAGCTCGTTAGGGATTTCGAGGAGGAGCAGCAGATTTCTGTCAGCTCGTCTCACGAGAGAGACGCCCTCGCCCCATTGATCAAGGTTTATCAGCGTCTAAAAGTCCTCTACGAAAAGGCTGAGGCTCATCTGGGCGAGAGACCCAGCAATGAGACGATCGATCGAGCTAGGATGTATGAACTCCTCGCTCGGGGGGCATCCATAGTGGAGGCCATAGAGGGGGCCAAGGTAAGAGAACCCGAGGAGGAGGTGGAGGTCGTAGAAGGACTCAAGGCTAGGCAGAGAGAGATCGTTGCGCTCCGGAGAATAATTAGACAGAAGGAGTCTAAGATAAGGGCGCTTGAGGAAGAGGTAGAGCATTACAGAAAGCTCGTCGAAGAGATGGAGCGACAGATAGTCAGTCTTAGAAATGAACTCGACAAAATGAGAGAGATCAGAAACGTAGAGATAGAGAGAGACAGAACTGTAGCTCAGCTGAGGAGGAGGATCAGAGACTTAGAGGAGGAGTTAGTGCGACGAGACGCCATAATCGAGTCCCTCAGAGGCGAGATAAGGCGACTCAGAGAGGAAATTGTTGGAGGCGAGCTGGGGCCAGAGTGGGTTCCCGTTAAGAGCCTAGATAGTCTGGCGCGAGATTCTGTTGAAGACGCTATTGGACGCGGGTATATTCAAGAGGGAGATGTAGTCATCGTGGGAGACGCTGCTAGCGCCGGACTGAGGTCGGCCAAGCTCCTAGTTGAGGCCGGGGTGTATGGTCTGATATACATCAAGTCCCCGCCCCCTGGAGAGGTGTTTGAGTACCTGAGAGAGGCCGGTGTGTACGTGACTGACATAGAGTCCGTTGAAGTACGCTGGAGAGGCGCGGTGCCTCACGTGAGGAGGGAGTTCCTCATCAAGGTAGCGGACATGGCCCAGAGAGCGAAGAAACCAGAGGAAGAGCAAGTATCCCAGAGGGAAGATCGTGGAGACATTCTGAGCATACTCTGGGAGTACCGCAGGAGTCTGCTTGAAGAGGAAAGCGCGTCACATTAAAATAGGATGTCGAGGGGCTGGTTTTTGGGAGGGATGTGGTATGCCAAGAGGCACTCACGGTGCGCTCAACAAGGCGGGGAAGGTTAGATCCCTGACCCCTAAGGTAGAGGCTAGACCCAGGAGGTCTCCTGTGCCAAGAGTCAGAATAAAGTCTCTCTACAGGAAGAGGTACATCCTCGGTAGGAAGCCCGGGCAGAACCCATTCTGAGCTGCTGCCTAGGGCCGGGCGGTTGTCTTGATAGTCCACGTCGTGCCGCACCCTCTTGGGATCCTCCTTCTTGATGGGGAGGGAAACCTCCTCTACTACTCTCAATTCTCAGACCCAGAGGAGGCGGGAGAGGCCTTCTACCTCCTTAGGAAGGGGAAGGGGTTCCCTCAGATCGAGGACGTCAAGAGAGCAATAGGGAGCATGGGGGGTTCCGCGGAGTACATTGTGGTTCCATGTAGGGGTGTTGCCTCAGCCCTTGGGTTGAGCGGTAACGTGGTCGTGGAGCCAGACTCTCCAGTAGCTAAGGTTGTGCGAGAGAAGAGCTTTGACTTCGCAAAAAAGATGGGATTTCAGGGTGACAGGAGCGAATACAACTCCTACCTCACTGAAGTTGGCCTAGTGCTAAGCAGGAAACTAATCAAGGACGAACTAGCGGAGAGAGATAACCTCATAATCAGAGCTATAGACTACGTTGATCACCTCAATAAGTCGCTAAATGTCTTGATACCAGCGATAAGAGAGTGGTATTCCATCTACTTCCCTGAACTCGACATGATAGTCGAGGACCACTATCTCTACGCGAAGATAGCTGGTGAGCTTGCTTCGCGAGATAAGATGACTGTTGAAGCCCTGAAGAGGATTGGGGTGAGCAAGGAGCTTGCTGAGAAGATAAGCAAGGCTGCCTCCGACTCTATAGGAGCTGATCTAAGCGAGGAGGACTTGAGCGTAATATCAACCGTGGCGAAGAGGTGGATGAGACTCTACGAAACGAGAGAGCAGGTGGAGGAGTACATCGAGCGGCTAATGAAGGAGACTGCTCCGAACCTTTCCGCCGTAGTGTCGCCGCTGGTCGGCGCGAGGCTTATTGCGATTGCAGGAAGCCTCGAGCGGCTAGCGTCCCTCCCAGCCAGCTCCATTCAGATCTTGGGCGCTCAAAAGGCCATATTCCTGCACCTCACCAGGGGCACAAAGCCTCCAAAGCACGGCGTCTTATTCCAGGCGAAGGAGGTTAGAACGGCGCCTAAGAAATTGAGAGGCAAGATAGCACGGTTACTGGCTTCTAAGATAGCAATCGCGGCAAGAGTAGACGCGTTTGGTGAGCGGCGCTTCATAGGAGACAAGCTGAGAGCCGAGATAGACCAGCGGCTTAAGAGCATGCTTCGGGGAGGCGGTAAGAGATGAGCAGACCTCCTAAGGTGAGTCCCCACCCGTCCTTCAAGGGCGTGTTCTGGCTTCAAGGCAGGAGGAAGCGCCAGCTAGCTACTCTCAACCTAGTTCCAGGGTTTAGGAGCTACGATGAGGTTGTTGCCGTCGTAAACGGAAGAGAATATCGTGTGTGGCCGCCCAGAAGGTCGAAGCCGGCGGCGGCTATACTAAACGGGCTAAAGAACTTCCCTGTAAAGCGAGGAACCAGGATTCTCTACCTCGGAATAGCCTCTGGAACAACCGCATCCCACTTCAGCGATATAATAGGCAGAGAGGGCGTAATATACGGGGTAGAAATAGCGCAGAGGGTCCTAAGGGAGCTGCTCCCAGTCGCAGAGGCCAGGAAGAACATTGTGCCGATTCTAGCCTCCGCCAGGAGACCAGAAGATTACTCGAGTATAGTGGAGCAGGTCGACTTCCTGTACGTCGACGTTGCTCAACCCGATCAAGCCGAGATCCTCTTGGCAAACGCTGACATGTTCCTCAGGAGGGGAGGTTACGCCATGATAGCAGTCAAGGCGAGCAGCATTGATGTGACTCTACCTCCAAAGAAAGTGTACAGGATGGTCGAAGAGAAGCTGTCCAAGGGCGGTCTGAAGGTCTTGGAGCGAGTGGATCTGGCCCCATATGATCCAAAGCACGCAATGATAGTCGCTAGAAAGTAGCTCGCCTCCCCGTGATGGTCCGGATTTCCCTCAGGAGCATCTCTGCAACTGCTGACGACTCTCCCCTCCTTACCCAGTAGACCTTCACGTCGGCCCTGTTAATCAGCTTGTTAACGAAAGGCAAGTCGTATGAGGGTGCTGTGCCAACTAGAGGCACGCGAGAGTCCGCTATTTCTAGCACGAGCCTCTTAAAGGTCTCGCTGAAGAGCTCCATCTTTCCTATCTCATCTATTATCGCCAGGTCTGCTTTTAACGCTCGTTCAAGAGCGGGAGTAGCGACCTCGTCGAAGAGGTCGACTCTGACGGCGTACTTGGACACTCGGATAGGGGAGGTGTACTTTACGTGCGCGAAGACCTCCCTCCTCCCTGTGGATATGTCAACTACCTCAAAGCCGACCCTCCTCCCTCCCACTCTTATCTCAGGGGTGACAATTCCTGCAACGTCTAACCCTAGGTCTCTGGCTCTTTCCCTTACCACAGACACCGTTGTGGACTTGCCCGAACCAGGCCTTCCCCTTACTATGAAGTTTTTTACGGGCAAATCGGCACCGAGATGAGGTGAGCAAAGGCAGGATATCAATTTCGCTGGTTGAGTATGAGGAGGGTTCCGTGAGGTTCTACGCTACAGACCTCAGAGAACTCGAAAGTCGCGGGCTTGCCTACACGAAAGCAGAGGTCTTCTACAACCCCTATATGAGATCAAACCGAGACATCGCGGTGGCAGTAGCCTCGACCCTTGGGGAGGGATTCTCCGCTGCTGACGTGATGGCCGCCTCGGGGGTCAGGGTCCTAAGGCTTGCCTCTGAGGCCGGGGGTGGACGACTGATAGCCAACGACAAGAACCCTCTGGCCGTTTACGCCATCAGAAAGGGGGTCAGAGCAAATGAACTCTCGGATCGGGTTAGAGTATGGATGATGGATGCCAATGAGGCTTCTCTCAAGATAAGAGACTTTGGGAGGGTCGACTACCTTGATGTGGACCCCTTCGGGTCTCCCGCGCCCTACGTTTGGGCTGCTGTCCAAGCCGTGAAGAGGGGCGGTGTGTTGGCAGTCACGGCGACTGACACACCAGTTTTGTACGGAGTGTACCCCGCAAAGCTATACAGGGCTTACCTAGCCTGGGGAGAAAAGACAGAGTTTCACAAGGAAATGGGGCTGAGGCTCCTTGCTGCCTTTGTGCTCAGGGTCGCTGCGATGTACGACCTAGTTGCAACTCCTGTGCTCTCACACGCCACTAGACACTACGCCAGAGTGTACTTTTCCATTGATCGTGGAGCCCTGAGAGCCCTCAGAGCACTTGAAGAGGGCGTCGGCTGGATCTTGTACTGTCAGAGATGCGGGTGGCGAGAGACGGAGAGTGGGCGTCAGCCTCCCGGAGAGGAGACCTGTCCTCTCTGCTCACACAACGTATCGCTGATTGGCCCGGCCTGGCTTGGCGAGCTGCAGAGCAAGGACCTCCTTAGCAGGGCAGTTTCCTGGGCTGAGAGGAGGAGGCATTGGATTTCAGAAGAAGCCATGTCTATCCTGAGGGCTCTTGCCTCAGAGGTAGGTCTCCCTCCCCTCTACTACGACTTAGACGCTATGGCCAGCAGGATGAAGCTCCCCTCCGTGAGCCCACGCGTCGTAGTGGAGGAGTTAGAGTCTAGGGGCTTTCGCGCGAGCCTTAGCCATTGTGAGAAGAAGGCTGTAAAAACCGACGCCAAACTCGAGGACGTAATGGATGTCCTCAGGGATCTCGCGAGAGGAAGAGAGTGAGCCTGCTGCACTCCAGAGCCGAGGACTCGTAGCACCTGTCTAGGGCCGGACAAGTCATGCACGGCAGCTCTAAGAGCCTCTCCACCGTGGCTACGACACCTAGCTCTTCCGTCTGCGGTGACTCTCCGCCTCTTCGCACCGGAGGCATCCCTCTTCACATGCTGCTACCGACCCTTCCTTAATTTTCTTGCCAAATTGGAAGAAGGCTCAAGGAGGTAAAGTCTCCGACCTATATACCCGCCCGCCCGATCCAGCGGAACTAGTATCTTCACCAAATAGTAGGGAGCTCCCACCGGCCCTATGACGTCTCTGACGATGCCTACCTCGTTTAGATTCTCGTCCACGACCTTCATGTCCTTGGGGTCAAGCTCTACAGGCCCTTCGGCCGGAACCAGAAAGTTGTGAGACGCGGTTATCTTCTCTACGGTCCCAATCGGTCTAAGCTTAAAGGAACGGGGTACCCTCGGTTCAGGAGGCAGGCTTCTCCTCCTCCAGGAGGACCGCGTTGATTAAGCCATCCTGTCCCGGGCTGGAGGTCACTCTCGCGAGACCTAGCTCTGTTCT
>Ga0180302_10001074_pt1 | contig 12750 bp, 12 predicted proteins | sample GuaBasSediGuay17_FD_121794 | JGI IMG/M metagenome (GOLD analysis project Ga0180302, IMG submission 121794) | Subseafloor sediment microbial communities from Guaymas Basin, Gulf of California, Mexico - Guay17, Core 4571-4, 12-15 cm | ecosystem: Environmental > Aquatic > Marine > Hydrothermal... | reverse complement strand
TACGCGAGGGCGTACAACAGCGACCACCAGATGCTCATAGTCGACGAGGCAAAGAAGATCATAGAGGAACACGACATAAAGCTCCTAATAGTCGACAGCCTAGTAGGACACTTCAGAGCCGAGTACCCTGGGAGAGAGAACCTAGCGGCTAGGCAGCAGAAGCTTAACAGACATATAAGTCAGCTTATGAGGATAGCGAGCGTATACGATGTAGCGGTAGTCGTTACCAACCAAGTCATAGCGGCGCCTGACGTGTTCTTTGGGAACCCACTACGCCCAGCTGGCGGTAATATCGTGGCCCACGGGTGCACGTATAGAGTCTGGATTAGGAAGGGCAAGGAAGGAAAACGCATCGCCAGAATAATCGACAGTCCTAAGCATGCTGAGAAGGAAGCAGTGTTCCTGATCTCCGAGGAAGGAGTAGTAGATATATAGCTCTTAAGATAAGGAACATGAAAAGAGCGCTACAAGGGTGGCAAGAGCTGTCCAAGGTAAAGTACGTAGTCGCTAAGGCGTCGAGAGAGGTAGCACCTCATGAGATTAGGATAGGGCGTAGACTCTGCCGAATAACAGGGCTCAGAGAAGGCGATATTGTAGAGGCGACTACTCCGAGAGCGATGCTGTTCTGGGTTCGTGAGGACGGTGAAAGCAGTAGCGCAAAGGTAAGCGAGCATGTTTTCCGGCTACTAGGTGTTAGCAGGGAGTATCTTCTAGGGCTTGAGAAGGTTACGGCCTCTGAGGCAGACTTCGTTGTGCTTGAGGCCTCCGAGTACGTAAGCATAGACAGGAGGGGGTTAAGGTTTCTGAAGACGCAACTACATCTAGTGCCGTTTAGGATAGGTAGCTACGTAATCGGTATGATTCCAAATAAGGGCGTTGTCGCGTTCAAAGTTAAGAGAGCGCATCCACGTAGAGCGTTCATAACACTCAATACGTCTCTACATCTCTCCTTAGGCTAGACTGAAAATCGAGTATATATTACCCGCAGTCCTAGTTTAACCGTAGGGAGGAATTCATGCGTGTCTGGGAAATCATGTCAACAAGCGTAGCTAAAGTGCTTAAAAGTGCGCGCATCACTAGAGCCAGAGAAGTATTCAGAAAGACCGGCGCCAGGGTGGTGGCGGTCGTTGAAGACTACGCAAGGTCGAAGTACGTTGGCTTCCTAACGAGGGTAGACGTAATAAAAGTAACATCTTCGAAATCAAACCTGACGGTGGACGAGTTCCTACGGGAGGCCCCCACACTTAAAAAAGACGAAGAGTTACTTGACGCCTACACCCTACTCAGGGAAACAGGACACTACGCTCTTCCCGTGGTAAGCACGGGCCATGATAAGACTGTCCTCGGGACACTAGGTTTTCGCGACATAATTAAGGCGCTCAGAGCTGCGGGCTACATACCTAAAGCGCGAGCCGCAGCAGACGTTATGACAACCGACCCTATCCCCGTGATCTCTCAGTACGCTCCCATCACTAAGGCATGGGCAATGCTAGTCTACAGAGGAATGAAAGCACTGGTCGTTGTAAGAAGCGAGAAGGAACGAGTCCCCGTGGGGACACTGACACCTAAGGACCTAATAGACTCAGGGAGATGGTATTTCAGGAGAGAATCAGAAAGTAGAGTTTCAACCGTAGCTAAAGTGAGAACCATTATGAAGCGGGGAGTTGTGGTTGCTCGACCCGATACGCCTATTGAATCAATCGCCGATTACATCGTCGACCATGACTTCACTCTAGTTCCTGTAATCGACGAAGACGGAGTAATCATAGGGGTTGTTACGCAAGAAGATGTCGTCAGAGCTTACCTAGAAGGCATAAAGCCCGGCAGGATCCCTGTGCCCGTGCTCCCGCCGCCGCTCCCGGTCACCGCCGCAGAGACTCCTGTTTACGAGAGCCGTGCCGCGTTAATACAGAGAGTCATGGTGCGTGCGGCGCCTGCGCCACTGCTCGGGATAAAAGCTGCTGATGTGGCGGCACCTGAGATACCGGCAGTCAGGGTTAACGACACTATTGAACATGCCCGCAACGTCATGTTAAGGAAGAGAGCCCGCATTATTCTCGTACTGGACGAAAAAGGTAGGATTGTGGGTTCCTTATCAACGCGTAACCTCCTTTACTCCATAGGCATTAAGGGCCCCTTCTGGAGGAGACGCCCCTATGAGAAGGAGTTCATACGCGAGGTCATGAACCCCAACGTTGTTATAGTTAGAGAAAGCGCGCCCATAGAGAACGTAGCGAACACTATGGTGACTGAGGATGCTGAGATAGCTCTGGTTGTAGATAAAAAGGGAATGTTAGCCGGTGTAATCACGAAGGAGGAGCTTGTAAGGGCGCTGGTTGAGGCAAGAGGGGGCATACGGGTAAAGAACGTCATAGTTCCCCCTGGGCTGGGAGTGGTTCACCCCCACCATTCGCTTTCTCACGCGGTTAAGAAGATGAAAGCCTACTACTTAGACGCGCTCGCGGTGTCTGTGGGAGGCAGGGCTACGGGTGTGGTGTCCGAGAACAGGATCCCCTTCGTGCCCTTAGAGGACGCTCGAACAGGTCTTAGGAGTAGGAGGCTAATATGGGTGAGGAAGCTCGAGCGCGGCGGGCGTCCCATGGGAAGGTACGTCAAAATTACTCCGTTACTGGTAGAAGACGTTCTAACGCCTATCGCCGCCACGGTGAGCTTAGATGACCGTATAAGCGAAGCGTACAGTATTCTCAGAGCGAACGATGTCGACGGAGTACCCGTCGAGGACGAGAGAGGACGTGTGATAGGCGTCGTGTGCATGCATGACTTGGTGAGAGAATTAGCCCGCGCAGCGAGAGAGATTGAGCGTAAGCCCGTCGAAGCCGAAGAGGTGAGGATGGCTGAGTGGTGAAGTAAAAATCAGGGAGTTATCCGAAGGGGTTATCCTCAGAGTTGTAGTTAAACCCGAAGCCCCCGAAGATCGTATCCGGGTGGAGTACGGCGACCTCGTCGTGTACGTAAGAGAGCCACCCATCCATGGGAGGGCAAACGCGGCGCTCAAGAGAGTACTAGCTAGAAAACTCGGGATAAGAACGGATAAAATCGAAATTATCTACGGAGCGAGAAGCCGCGTTAAGGAAGTCCTGATCAAAGGAATGAAGGCGGAAGAGCTAAAGGCTAAGCTGTTCGGATAACTTTTGCCCCAATGTTTACCGAGAGAAGCATGCGAGGAGAATGTCGCGCTCGGTTATTAACCCCCTTAACTCATTAGACCTAGAAACTACGAGCATGCCTACATCGCGCTCTATCATTAACCTGTATGCGTCGCTCAACCTACTCTCAGGCGATATCGTGATTACGCTCGGGGAGGCTATGTCCGCGACCCGCGCTTTCATGACTTCCTCGACTAGACCGAGGATCACATGGCGGAAGGGCTCACTACTGGCGATGTACTTGACTATATCCATTGACGATACCACGCCAACGACTCTGTTCTGCGAGAGCACGGGTAGCCTGCGAACGCCCCGCTCTATTATTCTTCTCGCTAAATCTAGGAGTGTTTCGTCTATTCTTACGGTTACAACGTCATGTGTCATTACATCGCGCACTAAGAGGTCCGGTATCCGGTCACTAACGGTTCTCAAAAGATCCCTCTCAGTCACGATGCCTACGACTTCGTCTTCAACGACAACTGGCATGCCACCAACGTTGAACTTGATCATCTTACTTACGACGTCCTCTCTGGTCTCCTCATAATACGCTTTCACGACCCCCCGCGTCATTATAGACGAAACGGGCTCCTCCAAAGCCGTGAAGATATTACCTCCATGCCTTTTCTGCACTATAGCGTAATACTCGCCCCCACCGAGGTAGTTCACTATGTCAGTCGCAGTCACTATCCCTACTAGTCTACGTTGCTCCACGGTTACCGGCATCCTTCTATAGCCACTCCTGGCCATTTTCTGGGCGCAAAGTCTAATGGGAGTAGTCTTAGCTACGGTCACAACGTCTCTCCTAATGACTTTCTCTAGCTCGCTCTCCTCATCTCTTTTTTTCGTCGTAAAACTCGGCCGTCTATTGCTCCTCAGGAACCTAGGTTCACGCCTAAAAGTCATCCTCCAAATCCCAAGGGTATTGACGCTATTAGCATATATGACACTTTCCCGGGAATCGACACCATCACAAGGCATAAGTGCAAGCCTGTTTCCTGTAGCTGGGGTTGAAACCTCGCCAATTTTTCAGCACTAGCGAGAAACCCCTGGGGCAGAGCTAGGGGAGAAGGACATGTACACGTGAGAGCACATGAGGGTTGAAACCGCCGAGATAGAAAGGAAGGTTTTGCATGTAGCCCTATGCTTGATGCTGGCCTTTCCTTATGTGATACCCGACTTTCCGCGTGCCGAGTTCTTTTCGGCTCTTGCTCTGTCGGCAGCCCTCATAAATGCTGTAATGCTAAAGAAACCGTTACTAACACAGGAAATCAGGGTAAAAATAAGAGAGAAGAGGAGGAAAGCTATTGAGGCCCTTAAGTCGGTATCTCCTCCTACAGTTATCAAGAACATCGATGTCATTGACAGCCTGTTCACTAAATTAGAAGAGACGTTCGAGGAGCAGATATCTAGAATGGAAAGGAGCTACGAGAGAGTCGGAGGATACATAGGTGTGACCCACGGAATACTGGGAGTACTGGTCGCTGAAGTCCTATTCAAGGAGAAAGCGTTCTATGGTGTTCTCGCGCTCCTAGTAATAGACACTATCTCGGCGATCGTCGGCGTAATGACGGGCTTCAAGAGAAAGCTACCCTTCAGCTCGACCACCGTGGATGGTCTAATCGCATCGGCGATAGTTTTCTCTGTGGTCAGCGTAATGCTGCTAAGGGTCGAAGTGGCTAAGGCTGGACTCGCGGCTTTGTCCCTCGCTTTGATCGAGGCATACGCTCCCGAGGACAATCTCCTCCTTCCTCCCGCAGGAGGATTTCTAGCTTTCATACTAGGCATACTTTGAGAAGCTTTCTCCCTTTGCGGGGCTATTTTAAGCTATGACGATATAACCTTGTTCTTCCTAAGTAATGTGAGGGATTGCCGTGGAGGAGTCTATGGAGATAATCGAGTACGGTGAAGACAAGGTAAACATGCTAATGCTAGCAGTGAAAAGGCTATATGAAGGCCTATCAGCGCTAAAGCTGTCAATAGACACTCTTAACGAGAATATATTCGCTGTTAGGGAGCTTCTAGACAAAATAGAAAAGGATGTATCAGAAGCCGTAAAGAGCCTGCACGAAGAAAGGGACCTTCTTAGGAAGGAAATGAAAGAGCACATGGCGGAGCTTGAAGGACTAAGAGACAGGGTCGAGCAGCAAGTGAAGCTCGTTGCAGACGTTTTCCTAGAAAAGATTGACACTGAATTAAGTAAGGCTGCCGAAGCCTTCAAGAGCATACCAGTCGAGGTCGCAGAGATAAGGTCTCGGATTAAGGAATACGGGTCCCTTAGTGTGGATGCATGGCACGATGTGAAAAGCGAGGTGTTGCTCCTGAGGGGATGCTTCGAGGAGCTGCAGATGTCGATCCGTGAGCTCACGATGCAGGTGAAAGAATCCGGTGAAATTACTAACACAAGAATCCGCGAGCTAGAGCTACTAGTTGCGGATCTGGCTTCACGAGTGGCACGTCTCGAAGAAGCGCTCAAAGAACAGGAATGATTACCTATTATCTGGCTTACTTTAGACAGAGGACTGTTCGGTCATAGCGATGTCCTCTTTTCTCCGCTAGGACGCTAACGTTTGTTTCAAGGTTCACACATAGTGTTAAGCAATAGTTATTTTACTGAACGTATACAGACAATAGCCTAGGTGTGTAGTCCTTGGCCTTCTGGCGCAAACGGGAGGAGAAAGATGAAGTTATTGAGACTATACAGCAAGTAAGGACCGAGCTTAGAGAGTCTATGGCTTCTCTTTCCCAGAATATAGACAGGACTATTAGAGACACCTTTAAGGTCCTACAAACGCAGGTCATAGCGACTCTCGAAGAGCAAAGAGATATCCTCTCAGACTTACTCTCTATTCTACGGAGGCAGGGCGAAGAGCTAGCCTCCACGGCTGACATCCTTAAGAAAGTAATCCCCGAACTAAAAGAGTACCTCGCAAAAATCGATAAACTGCCAGAGCACATGGAAAGATTGGAGAGCATAGTAAATAAGCAAGAAGACGTTGTAAACAAAATAGATGCGGTAAAGGAATCCATGGGAAAAGCAACAGATGCGCTAAATGCTCTTCTTGAGAAGTACGTAGAGCTGACCGATATGTACACTGATATGCACGAAACCATAAAGAGTATGGAAAGTAGGATCGCTGAAATGGAAGGGGCTGTGCTGGGTGCGTCCTCTGAGATAAAAGAGCATCTGAGTAAGCTAGATGCCTCCACTCAGGAAGCTTTAGATAAGGTACTGGCAGCGGTAAAGCAGGCTATAGAGGAAACAACGAGTATGGCTCAAGACAACGTGAGCAATATTGCTACTACAGCACAGGAGAAAATGGAAAACATTGCGGCAACAATACAGGATAGCTTGAATAACATATCTGATAACGTAAACGCTGCACTGGAGAAAGTGGTGAACACTGTAGAGGGTCGCATTAAGGAACTTATCGAGTACGAGTCTAAGGTTCTAACAGAGCTAGGCAGAGTGGAAACGGAGAAAGCTAGGCTTAAAGTTGAAGCAGAGAAACTACATAATCTGAGGCTTGAACTCGGCCGAAAAGAGGAGGAGATATCCAAGAGAGAGAAGGAGTTAGCAAAGAAGGAGGAGGAGTTAAAGGAATTAGAAAAGCGCCTCAACGAGCTTAAGGAGGATATATACGCTAGAGAGAAGGAATACATAAAGAAAATGGAGGAATTAAACAAAAAAGAGAGAGAATTGAACATAAGAGAGGAAAGATTGAACAAGTTGATGGAGAACCTCAAGAATCTTGAGAGGGAAATAGAAGAAAAGAGAAGAGAGCTAGCCGAATTAAGAAGTGAAATAGAAAAAAGAGAAAGAATCATGCGGGAGGAGCTGGAGCCCTTCAAGGAGAGAATGTTTGAGGAAGAGAAACGACTCATAGAGTGGGAGAAGAGGTTACTGGACAAGGAGAGGGAGCTTGCAGGTTACCAGCGCACGCTGGCCGCTAAGGAAAGCGCATTGGTCGAGCTAAGGAAAAGATTAGAGGCTAAGCGCATGGAGCTCGAGTCGAGGGAAACGTCTTTGCGCCAGCAACTAGCCCGGCTAAAGGAGCTAGAGAAAGTTGTGGAGGAGCTTAGGGCCGAGAACGAGAGACTAAGAGACGCGCTTAGAGCCAAAGAAGACGAGCTAAGTAAATTAAAGGAGTTGCTCTATGAGGCTAAAGGAAGTACAGAGTGACGACGAGTGACGCTAGGAGGAGGCTTACCGCTATATAAGCTAGGTGTATAGCCTCAATTATCTTGAAAGGCAACCTGGAGCCCCATTCTGGCTCTTCATCTCTGGCCGTGAGGAACCCCATTACAGATACTATTACCGTGAAGAAGACGAGGGCTAGAGGCGCGATTTTGTAGTACATCGGTGGTAGTGTGGGGTTAGTGCTGAAGTTGTCCGTGAGCCTGAATATTGCTAAAAGGAATATTGGTGGAACAGCTGTCATAAGGAGGAGGATTTTGCTCGGTCCCTCTTCCTCAAATGCCATAACAGGCACCTACCGTATACCGGTATCCCCTCTCTTATGAGTACCTATTTATTAAGCTCGAGAGACCAGTTCCACGCCTAGACATATAAGCTGTGCTCTCATTTATCTCGCCACTAATTAGTAGGGCTCCCACGGAACCATAACGGGATATTACACTGTTCGTTGGCGGGTTTTCTCCAAGAGCAGAAGCGAGTACTTATTAAACGCCCTAAGCTACACGCCAATTAGACCCATGATGCTAGGCTTGTGCACACAGACCTTAATACGCAAGAATATGTTAACTATGGGAGTAGCGCTGCTCTTCCTCTTACCTCTAGTTGGCACGTTATCTAGCGCAAGAGATGGCAATATTACTCTGGTGTTTGCTGAAGTTACAGTGATTGGTAAGGATGGGGAAAGCAGGACCTGGTACGTTGCTTTACCCCCCAGCGGGAGTCTCTCACTAGCACTGAATGAAGGGGACGCCGCAACGGTTAGGGTTGACTCCACATCTCCTCTAAAACCCGTGAGAGTTATGGTAAGCGGCCCTCCCACTTGCAGAGCCGCTATAATAGAGGACGTAGTAGTAGCCTATGCAAGCGGGCATTGCTCTCTCACCATCATCTTCGGAGCCAGGGAGCCAAAGCCACCTGTCTACATGCTGAGAGTAGGCGAGATCGTAGAGATCAGGGGTGGCGAGCCCGTAGAATTAGCACCACACGGCGAATGGAGGCCCTGGGGCGCTTTTCTCAGAGTCTTAACGCTCGAGGGCGAGCCTCGTATAAAGGCTGGGGGACCCGTTTCCCTTCTTAATAGAAGTCTGCATAAAATTACGACGTCTATAGGGGAGGTCGAAGCCGAAGAACGCGTATATCTCGTGCTTGCAGGCAACTTTAGCGTTGAGGGAACGGTGCTAAGCGCCGCGTTCTCACCGATATACTACAAGCCGCTAGAGGGCCTAGGTAAAGAGACCACACTAACGATGAGCACAAGTACCGTGCTGTACATCAACGAACCTTGTTTCGCCAGGGTCTATGTTGAGCCTGTAAATGCCACAACTCCTCCCTTCACGTTACTCTCAAAGTTCCTTGCGGACAACCCTAGGGTTGTAAGTGTAGTCGAGGGTGCCAAAGTGTCCGTCATGCTGGAGGAAATAGTCATTAAGCTACCGGCTCGCTACGCGGATTTCTTCGTGGAAACGGAGGAGGGAAACAGAAACCCCGGAGAGATCGAGGTCACACCGAGCCTTGGTGAAGCAGCGCGGGTCAGAGTACTAACACCGTGGGGAGACCTCGTGGGCGAGTACGAGGTTCTAAGTTACGCGCCGGAGATCGAAGTCCCTGTTACCCTCCATACCCTTGAGATTCATCTCTTGGACAGTGAAGGAGAGGAGCTGGGAGACGCAGATGTAGTCCTTTATAGGGCCCTCAGGATGCTAACGGTCCACGCCAACGAGTCAGTAGTGTTTTTCAGGGACTTGCCGCAGGGGGATTACGTCGTCGTAGTGAAGTACATGGGCGTAGAAGTAGCCAGGAAGCTCTATAGCCTCGAAAGAGACTCGCGCTTAACTTTAAGATGCAATGTCCGTCCGCTCGAGCTGCGTGTGACATTAGCCGATGGAACGTTGCCCGAGGAGTTCGAAGTGCTTGTAAGAGGAGTAACGTATAGGGACTTAAGCCTTAGAGTACGGGGAGTAAACGGGAGCCTCATCACGAGACCCTTACCTATCGGCGTGTACCAGCTTGAGGTACTAGTAGGGAATGCAACTCGCGGGACGCTTGAAGTAGATCTCTCTAAGCAAGGATCGTACTTGCTAGCGCTTCCTGTACGGCCTGTTGTAGTTAGGGTCCTTTCGGTTCTGGGAACACCGCTTAAAGGGGTAAGAGTCTCATTGGAGAGTAACGGGAAAGAAGTGGTATCAGCGTACACTAATGATGAGGGCAAGGCATTCTTCTCCTTCGTCGAGGACGGCACGTACTTAGTGAAGGCGGAGGTCGGAGGTGTAAAGGCTTCTAGGGAGGTGCGGGTGACGGGGCCTGACAGGATCCACGTAACTTTGTGGCTAGACGTATTGATTCTGGTCTGGGGGGTGCCTATAACCCCGTCTCTCGCTGCGATTACTGCGGCGATAATGGTTATTACGGCGATAGCCATAACGTGGAGGCGCAGGCAGCGTGATATCATCATCATAGAAACCGAACGTCGACCTGCCTTCGATCACACTATGGATTAGCAGACAGAAGCGGGTCATGTCAGGTTTTATTTAGCATACTCACCTGAAGACTGGGGTTAAGGTCTTGGAGTTAGGCTGGAAGAGCGAGGTCCTCCGTAAGATGGGTATAGAGTGGATCACCTTGAGCAGAGACGAGTGGATTATACTGCTTTTGGGCCTAGACGGGAGAGCGCCCATAGTGGGCGAGCACGTCTTCCACACAGTTTTCTTCCTATACCCGTTCTCGCCGTTCGATGTTAAGCCCCTCTTCCTCACACCCTTCTCTCCCGAGATATACGCGCTGCTGAGAAGACTCGGGGAGGAGGGAATTATAGAGAAAGGGGCAGAGATAGTGAAAGGGGAGTTCGTAGACATATACTCTCTTACCGACAGAGGCCTCTCGCGTTATAGGGACATAATGCGCCGCGGTAAGAATAGATGGGTCCTACTCAAAGGGTTCGTGGCCAAGCCTTTCACACAAGTAGCAGAGGAACTCGAGGCACTAAAAAGAACATATAATGGCAGAAGCCCTAAAAGCATACTCAAGGTTCTCTTGAACAAGGCCAGAAGCGAGGACCCCGTACTTATGGCTCAACTGGGTGAGCGTAGCATCGAGTTCCTAAGGCTTCTGATCAGGTACGGAGCTTCAGCGCTCTAGGGGGGCCGAATGCCCGTTGCAGTAGTAGGGGCAGGTCCCTACGGTCTACTCTATGGGTTAAAGCTACTGAGAAAAGGAATCGAGACACTAGTCCTAGAAGAGCACAATAACGTGGGCCTGCCAGATCACTGCGCAGGACTGATAAGTGCAAACACTCTACGCTTGCTAGGCGTAGGAGAAGCACCTGTGTTATCAAGGGTAAAGGGCGCGTTCATCTACCCTCCCTCTGGTAAGCACCCGCTTGTAGTGGATTCGGGTAAGGCCGTTGCTGTTGTTGTAGATCGGCCTAGGCTCGACGCTACGCTGGCCGAGGAATTTGAGAGTGAGGGCGGTAATTTGCTCACCGGTAAGCGTGTGAGAGAAGTCATTAACACAGAATCAACAGCTGCTGTGAGATGCGGCAGTGTGCAGTTTGAAGCGGACTTTGTTGCGATCGCTGTAGGCGCTGGGAGAAGATTGCCAGTTAGTGTAGGCTTTAGGAAAGTGGAAGGTGTGCTGCCTGCGTTACAGGCGGACGTTGTAGGTCTAGACTTCGAGAAAGATATGGTCGAGGTCTATCTATCCGCGAAGCTGTTCCCTGGCCTATTTGGGTGGCTTGTGCCCCGCGGTGATAAGGAGGCACGGATAGGGGTCGTTGGCACTGCCCCGCTAACGCGTCTCAAGCTGCTGATAAAGAACCGCGCAGCAGTAACAGGTAAGGTCTCTAGGCCGAGGCTGGTATCCTTTCACGGAGGCCTAGTGATCACAGGCGGCCCTCTAAGGGTCTTTCATAATCTTAGGGTACTACTGCTAGGGGATGCGGCTGGGCATACTAAGCCAACCACAGGCGGGGGGCTTGCCTTTGCCCCCATCACTACAGACATAGCAGTAGAAGCGACACAGAAGGCGCTTGAAGAGTCGAGAGAGGCCCTGGCGGAGTACACGAAGAGCTGGTGGAGGACCTTAGGCTCCGAGGTCAGGGGCATGCTAATGTTGCGCAGGCTGTTAAACTCGCTTAGCGATGAAGAGTTGGAGGAGCTGCTTAGAGTCGTAAAGGAGGCGGGGTTCGAAGAGATGGCTGTAGGCTGGGGTGATATGGATAGACAGGGAGGCCTAATAATAAAGGCAGGTATAAAATCCATTGGGCGGCTTGCGAAAAAGCCCGTCCTTGCGAGATCTATTCTCCTCTCTCTCGCCAAAGCCTTTCTCCTACACTGAACGCCCTAAGGTTAAGCTCCACGGCCCTCCTGAAGCCTTCCCTTATAGCCTTCTCAAAGCTCTTCCTCTCTATAGGGAATAACCCTGCCCCATAGGCCGCACCCAGCATAACGCTATTAGTCAGCAAGAAAGAGCCAAGTTCTCTAGCGGCCTTAGATGCCGGTAACAGAACAAGTTTTGCATTCACTTTCTTAAGGGCGGTTAAGACCTGGTTACGTGGCAGTGTGCGAGAGGCTCCGGGAGGGGGTAGTATGAAGTCGTTAACGAGCATGATGCCTTTTCGAGCCTTTAGGAACTTAACGGCTCTCAAAGCCTCTATTATCTCTAGGGCTATGACCGCATCGGCCCCGCCCTCTGGTATCGTGGGCGCCAGGTCAGGGGACCTACTAAACTTCACATGGACTACTACAGAGCCCCCTCTCTGTGCCAGTCCATGAACCTCTGCCACTCTGACACTAAACCCTTCTTCCAGCAGCGCCAGCCCTACTACCCTGCCAGCTGCTATTAGACCCTGTCCGCCCACCCCGCATAGAACTATTCTTCCCTCTTCCCTCACCGTCCCTCACCCCGCTTGATTGCGCCAGAGGGGCATATCTGTGCGCATACGCCGCATCCGACGCAGAGATCGGCCAGTATCTGCGCTCTGTTATTAGTCGTTCTCACTATGGCTGGGCACGCGAACTGGTCAGTGCAGAGCCCACACCCCGTGCACTTTTTGGCATCAACATAGAATGGCACCACTCTTTCTCCTTTTCTCATTCTTTCCCTATGCTCTACTAACGCGCACACGCGTCTAGACACAACAAGAGCGGGCTTACGGTTATCTCGTACCCATTTGATTGCAGCGGATAGAACCTCGATAGATTCCTTAACATTGTAGGGGTCTATTACTTTGACGTACTCAACACCTATCGCCTTGGCGACGTCTTCGATTAGTAATGTTTTTCTTTCCTCGCCCCAAGGCCCAAGACCTGTACCTGGATGTGGCTGGTGCCCCGTCATGGCTGTATACCTATTATCCATAACGACGACGAGTACAGGATGCCTGTTGTAAAC
>Ga0180302_10001073_pt1 | contig 12753 bp, 11 predicted proteins | sample GuaBasSediGuay17_FD_121794 | JGI IMG/M metagenome (GOLD analysis project Ga0180302, IMG submission 121794) | Subseafloor sediment microbial communities from Guaymas Basin, Gulf of California, Mexico - Guay17, Core 4571-4, 12-15 cm | ecosystem: Environmental > Aquatic > Marine > Hydrothermal... | reverse complement strand
TTTGAGAAGAGTAAGCGCGCAGGTAGAGGAGGCTTCCCCTAAAAGACTGCGCGTTTACTTTGGCCCGATAGATACTAGCGAGTTTGACAGCAGAGAAATTACGACGTACGGAGCTAGGATGTTGCTCTTGCAAGATAACGAGCGCGAGTACTGCTTTTTGCTCTTCGATAGCAACAATATCGAGGCCGACCTTTACCAAAAGCTAATAGAGGCTCTTGAAGAGGTCGGCATTGCTGGCGAGGTCCTAACAACGGATACTCACGAGCTCACCGGCAGATTTCCCGGTTCCGGTTACGTGCCCCTAGGACATCGTACCGACCATGATCTCGTCGTATCTCGCGTCAGGAGAGCCGTAAACGAGGGTAGAAGTCGATTGAGGGCTCTAAAGGCAATGTCTCTAGTCGAGGCAGAGGTGAAAGTAGATGTCTTGGGGGAAGATGGACTCGAACACGTAGTTGCTTTTGCGAAAAAGGTTAGCGATGTCGTCTCTAAGGCTCTCCCCGCAGTTCTCATTCTTCCGATTGCTTTTAGAGCGCTGCTGATCCTTTTGGCGCGGTTTTGAGAAAGCTTAAATGCAAGCCGAAGGCCATGTGATGGAGGAGGTATTGCCCATGTCCCCGAAAGTGCTTGTAGAACCTCCAGGTCCCAACGCGAGAAAGATAGTCGATGAGGATTCTAAGTACCTGATGCAAAGCTTCGTGAGGTGGTATCCCCTCGTCGTGAAGGAGGGAAGAGGGGCCACCATAATCGACGTAGACGGAAACGAGTACATAGATTTCAACAGCGGTCTGGCGGTAATGAACGTAGGGCAGTGCCATCCGAAAGTGGTCGAAGCCATAAAGAAGCAGGCAGAAAAGCTGCTGCACTACTCGCTAACCGACTTTCTCTACGAGGAAGCCGTAAGGCTAGCTAAGAAGCTGTGCGAAATAGCTCCAGGTAGCTTCGAGAAAAAAGTCTTCTTCTGTAACAGCGGAGCAGAAACTGTGGAAGGGGCTCTCAAGGTAGCTAGGGGACACTTTAAGGGATCCAGAACCTATGCTCTAGCCTATTCCGGGAGCTTCCACGGTAGAACGCTAGGAGCACTCTCGCTAACCGCTAGCAAGCCCGTTCAAAGGAAGTGGTTCTCGCCTTTGCTACCCGGAGTAGAGCACATTCCATACCCGTACTGCTACAGATGCCCCTGGAAGCAAGAGTATCCGGACTGCGGGCTTTGGTGCATCGACTTCATAGAGAAGTGGTACCTGGAAAAGTACGTTCCGCCCGACGAAGTTGCAGCAATAATTTTCGAGCCCATATCTGGAGAGGGAGGGTACATAGTTCCGCCCAAGGAGTACTGGCCTGAGATAAGGAAGCTAGCAGACGAGCATGGCTTCCTGATGATAAGCGATGAAGTACAAGCTGGAATGGGCCGCACTGGAAAGTGGTGGGCAATAGAGCATTGGGGCGTTGCCCCAGACCTAATACTTTCTGCGAAGGCCCTAGGAGGAGGCCTGCCGCTAGGCGCGATCATAGGAAGGGCTGACGTAATGGACCTTCCGCGAGGGTCGCACGCTTCAACGTTCGGAGGAAACCCCGTAGCGTGCAGTGCTGCGCTAGCTGTGATAAGTGCAATAGAGGAGGAAAACTTGCTAGAGGCTGCCAGAAGGAAGGGAGAGTACGTAGTCAAGCGGCTTAGGGAAATGGAAGAGAAGTACGAAATCATTGGAGATATTAGGGGTAAGGGGCTCATGATAGGCGTTGAGCTCGTCAAGAGCCGGGAAACCAAGGAGCCCGCCGTAGAAGAGACGAAGCAAATACTCCAAAACTCGTTCAAGAAAGGACTTCTGCTGATAAGCGCTGGAATATCGACGTTGAGAATAGCTCCGCCGCTGGTAATATCCGAGGAAGAGCTGGATAAAGGGCTGAGTATAGTAGAGGAAGAGATTAGGAAGGTGAGCAAGTAATCTCGCTTTATTTTTGATTCAGCTTCCCCAAAAGGCCTTTATATTCTCCACTTCCACTGTTCTCTAGGGTGGACTAGCTTTGGGTTTCCAAGGTAAAGAGCTCGTTAAAGAGCTTCTGCTGGGCAACGAAGCCGTAGCAGTAGGAGCTGTAGAGGCAAAGGTACGCGTTGTGGCAGCCTACCCGGGAACGCCATCCTCTGAAATTGCCGACACGTTGGCCAAGCTTTCCAGGAAGTACAACTTCTACATGGAGTACTCCGTTAACGAAAAAACGGCCCTAGAAGTCACGTTCGCCGCTGCAATATCCGGCCTAAGAGCGCTGACTTGCATGAAGCACGTCGGGTTGAACGTAGCTCTGGACCCCTTCATGTCTTCCGCCTACGCAGGGGTGAAAGCTGGCTTCATAGTGGTATCGGCTGACGATCCAAACTGCTGGAGCTCTCAAAACGAACAGGACAACAGGTACCTGGGCAAGCTAGCGAACGTACCGGTGCTGGAGCCGTCTAGCCCGCAGGAATGCAGGGATTACACGATAGAGGGCTTTCAGCTATCCGAGAAGTACGAGCTACCGGTGCTTCTGAGGACGACTACGCGAATAAGCCACGCCAGAGGTCCGGTCGAGCACGCTCCTCTAGAGGAGCTAGAGCCCGTAGTTGGGGAGTTCGACAAGGATGTGCGCAAGTACGTCCTAGTTCCTGCCCACGCTAGGAGAAGGCATAAGATCCTTCTCGAGAAAATGGAGAAAATCCGGAAGAGCGAGTTCACCAGGTTCGCCCTCAGCTTTGGCAGCGGATCAAAGCTAGGCGTAATAACGTCGGGGGCGGCCTACAACTACGTGATGGAGTGCGTGGAGGAAAGAAGCTTCGATGTCGACGTCTTGAAGCTGGGGCTGACCAACCCGATAGACGAGGACGTCATTGCCGATTTCTGCGCCGAAAAGGATAGGGTGCTCGTCGTAGAAGAGCTAGAGGGATACCTGGAGGAAAGCGTCTGCAGAATTCTGCTCAAGAAAGGCATTAAGACGGAGGTGCACGGCAAGGACTTCGTGCCCAGAACTGGAGAGCTCAACCCCACGATCGTAGAAAGGGTTGTCGAAGCATTCGTAAAAGGAGAAAAGCCATCTTTACCGGCAGAGAAACCTGAGCAAAGCGATGGCCTACCAGCTAGGCCTCCGGTCATGTGTCCTGGATGTCCCCATAGGGCAACCTTCTACTTAATAAAGAAGGCATTAGAGGGCAAAGAAGAGGCTATACTGCCAAGCGACATAGGCTGTTACTCCCTAGGCTTGCTTCCGCCCCTGAAAATGGTGGACCTAGTAATATGCATGGGAGCTTCGCTTGGCACTGCCTGCGGTTTCGCTAAGGCTACGAAGAAGAAGGTGGTGGCTACCATAGGCGATTCCACGTTCTTCCACGCCGGAATACCACCGCTGGTAAACGCCGTCTACAACAACGTCAACGTAACGGTGGTAGTGCTGGACAACCAAACCACCGCCATGACAGGGCACCAGCCGCATCCCGGAACCGGAGTGCTCGCGGGAGGAACCGAAGGGACTAGGGTGCTCATAGAAGAGGTGGCCAAGGGAGTTGGCGTCAAACACGTGAGCGTGGTAGATCCTTTCAACTACAAGGAAGCCCTAAAAGCAATTAAAGAGGCTATAGAGTTCAACGGTCCTAGCTTGGTCGTTTCAAGAAGTCCCTGCGCTCTAATAATCGTTAGGGAAAAGAGAAGAAGGGGAGAGCCTATTGTTCCGTACCACGTGGACAAGAGCAAGTGCGTGGGGTGCTTTGTTTGCATAAATGCCTTTGGATGTCCCGCCATAACTAGGGATGAGGATGGTAAAGCCAAGATATTGAGCTACCTTTGCACTGGTTGTGGTTTTTGCACGAACGTTTGCCCGGTCGGCGCCATAAAGCGGGGTGAGGAAGGTGTATAGGTACAGGTTGGTGATAACTGGAGTAGGTGGTCAAGGCATCCTACTGCTATCCGAAGTCATAGGAAGAGCAGCTATCATGGCCGATTTGGATATCAGGATGGGAGAAGTGCACGGGATGGCCCAAAGAGGAGGCTCGGTAATGACCACGATAAACATAGGAGAAGTCAGCTACAGCCCCCTGGTGAAGGAGGGCGGAGCAGATTGTATACTAGGCTTAGAGCCGTTAGAAACACTGCGGTGCTTGAAGTACTTGAAGAAAGACGGAATAGTCCTGTACAGCATCGATACTGTGGTTCCTCCATTGCCTGTCCTTCTGCAGCAAGAGTCTTATCCTAGTCTCGAGGAAATTCGAAGTAAACTGCTCCAAAGAACAAAGCACGTCTATAGCATCAACGGAGGAAGGCTTGCCAAGGAAGCTGGAAGCGTTATAACCTTGAACAGTGTTATGCTGGGGGCGTTCAGCGTTCTTGGAAACGTAGCCATAGGAAGAAAGGTTTTTAGGGATGCATTGAAGGAAAGAGTTCCACCTAAATTCGTTGACATCAACCTAAGGGCCTTCGACCTCGGAGTACGAGAAGCCGAGGAGCTCAGGGGTGCTGCTACGAAGGCGTAATACCCGCAAGGTAGTCCGGGTGGCCTCCCTGGCCAACATACATGGTAAAATCACAGCACTGTGATGATCATATCACGCTCATAATCCCGCCTCCCTACGCTCTCTTTTTGGATCAAATGTCACATCACAATCGGTAAAATCACATTCATGCAATAATCACATCACATCATGTCGAGAACAGCGCCACCATAGTTTGGCCCGCAGAAATGCCGCCGTCGCCTGGAGGATAGCTCTGACCAAACAGGAACGTTAAACCGCGCTCTTCTACTACTCGTTTGACGTCTGTTAGGATGAAGTAGTTGGCCGCCGCGCCGCCGGATAGCAATACCTTTTCTGCTCCATGGAGCTCTGCTAGCTCCGCAGCCGCGCTTCCTAGGGCTAGGCCCAGCGAGTGCAATATCGAAGAGGCAAGCCTCTGCTTTTTCACATCGTTCAGCTTGCTATAAACTTCTTCGAAAAGAGAGGACGTGTCCAGCACAATTTTGCCTCCAACCTTGCGGAGGGGGACGTCGAAAATGTCAAAGTCGTTCTTTGAGCGCCATGCTACAGATTCAAGCCGTATTGCCGGTTCTCCCTCGTAGGTCCTCCTGTAGCATATCCCGAGCAGCGACGAAAACGCGTCCAACAACCTACCAAGGCTCGTAGTTACCAGCGGGGGGTTATCGCTTCTGTACAAGGCATCAATCAAAGCTCTGATCTCCAGCTCTCGAAGCCCAGATGCCTTCGCCAGCTTTGCCTTTTCCACGAATTGCAGCAGCTCACTTCGACCTAGGAACTTGCTGAGATAGGAAACCGCCATTCTAGCTGGAAACAACGTGTTCCTATCGCCACCTATAAACGGGGCAGGAGCGAGATAGCCGACCCTTTCGTAGGATGAGTACGTCGCTAGGAGGAACTCGCCGCCCCACGCATTGCCGTCGTCCCCATAGCCGTAGCCGTCTACGACTACCGCGAGCACCCTCTCATCGGGAGGAACGCTGTATTCCAGCATCGTCGTAGCGGCATGCGCGTGGTGATGCTGAACCCTAACGAGCTTAGCTTCGCAAGCCCTGGATAGCTCCTCTGCCAGCCTCGTGGTTAGAAACCCGGGGTGTAGATCGCAGGCTACAACATCCACGTTCCGCGTCTTAGTGAGCGCCAGAAGCTTGTCGACTGTTTCCTCTAGGTATCGGTAGGTTTCCAGGTTTTCAACGTCCCCTATGTACTGCGAGGTGAAAAGCGAGCTTCCGCCTTTCACGAGAGAGATCGTGTTTTGTAGCATGGCTCCAAGCGCTAGAACGTTGCGCTCCCCTCGATCCTTGACGAAGCTCGGCAACCGCACTCTATCTATTGCGAAGCCCCTCGAGCGGCGTATGAGGACCGTCGTGCCGTCGTTTACCCGCAAAACGGAGTCGTCACAGCGGTTGACGATGATCCTGTTGTGGAGCAGGAAGTAGTCGGCTATGCCCCTAAGGCTCTTCAAGGCTTCTTCGTTGTCCTTTGCTATGGGGCTACCTCGCCTGTTCCCCGATGTCATGATCAACGCCGGCTGCTTGCTTTCCTCCAGCAAGAGTAAGTGCAACCCCGTGTAAGCCAGCATCACGCCGACGTTGTGGAGGCCCGGCGCTATGAGTTCGCTGAGCGGGAACGGTTCCTTCTTCTGCAAGAGCACGATTGGCCTCTGCGGGGACGTTAACCAGGCTCTTTCGGCGTCGGATACTACAGCGAAACGCTCCACTTCCTCGAGCGATGGCGACATTATGGCGAAGGGCTGGTAGGGCCTCCTCTTCCTCTCCCGGAGCTTTCGGATCGGCTCGTCTTCCGTAGTAATTGCAGCTAGATGAAAGCCTCCTATGCCCTTGACCGCAAGGATGTAACCTTCCCTTAGCAGCTTGGCCGCCTCAGCTATGGGGTTCTTCGCTTCTACGAGTTCCCCTCCAGGATCCACTAAGAACGTGCGGGGCCCGCACAAGCTGCAGCATATGCCTTCTGTGTGAAATCGCCTGTTCCTAACGTCGTAGTGGTACTCTCGATAGCAGTGCTCGCACATGGGGAAGAACCCCATCGACGTATTCTCGCGGTCGTAGGGAACGGAGAACATCACGGTAAAGCGGGGCCCGCATACGGCGCAAGCCGTGAAGGGATATCTATACCACCTGGAGCTCGGATCCCGCATCTCCCTTACGCACTCTTCGCATATTCCAACGTCCGGCGGAATGGAAAAGAACTCTCCCTTTAGCTCCTCGCTGCTGCGCACTATCTCGAAGCTACCGAAGTTCTCGAGGTCGGTGGAGTAGGAGACGGTAAGCTCGTCTATCCTAGCTGTTGAGGGCTTACGCTCCTTGAGAAGCTTTACAAATCGCTCTATGCTACTTTGTTCGCCTTCGACTACTATCTCAACGCCGGCATCCCCAAGGTTGCGAACGTAGCCCTTGAGGCCGAGCTCGAGGGCTAACCGGTATACGAAGGGACGGAAGCCTACGCCCTGAACTATTCCAGAAACGTTAACCCTAGCCTTTACCTTCATGCGGAGCCCCTTTACCACCAGAGGCCAGGAGACGTATAGCGTCGAAAACTACAGGCAACGCCTTGTCGACTGGGCCCACTTCACTCTCTCCGACGATCAGCTTTTCGTTCCAGGTCTCCCCAACCACCATGAGCAGAGCTCCGGCCCGGGCCCGGCGGAGCGAGGATACGACAAACAGCGTTGCGCACTCCATCTCCGTAGCGAGAACGCCGGCCCGGCGCCACGTATCCCAGTTTACTCCCTTCAAAACCTTGTCCCTGAGCTCTGCGTAGAATGCGTCCTTGGAGTGCACCACGCCAACGTGAAAGGAAACGTTGTGCTTTTTGCACGCTGCTATCAAGCTCTCCACGACCTCGAAGTCCGCAACGGCAGGGTACTTCAGGGAGATGTACTGCCTCGACGTACCCTCGTCGCGTACGGCTGCCTGCGCCACGACTAAGTCCCCTACCTTCACCTCTTCCTGCAAGCTGCCGCAGGTCCCTAAGCGGATGAAGCATCTAGCGCCTAGCTCGTAGAGCTCCTCCACAGCTATGGCCAAGGAGGGCCCACCTATGCCCACGCTTGCAACCGTCACAAATACCCCATCCAGGTAGCCCGAGTACACGTCGTATCCGCGCGCTTGGTTGACCAGCTTCGACTCGCTTAGCGAGGACGCTATCTTCCTTGCCCGAGCGGGCGAGCCGCAGAGAATGACGTACTCCCCGACGTCTCCCTTCCTGCACTTGATGTGGTACATGAGATCACCACTAAAGATTAAATGTTAAAATGACGTTAGTATTAAATGCTGTACGTTGCATTTTGACGCGAAATCGTGATATTATGACGGAAAGAAATCACAGTGATCACATACTTGAGCTCTTGGATGAGATCGAGGACCTGGTCGAGAGGTGGTACTGGAGAATACGCAGGAGAATAGCGGAGCTAAGGGAGCTCGTCAGGGAAGAAAAAGTAACGTGGCCTGCACCTAGAGAAAGGACATTAAGAGCTCCTGAAAGTACTCCTATAAAGGAAATAACAGAGGAAGAGACTCCGATAAGGATAGAAAAGCCTTTAGAGGTTCCAACGTCGCTTTCTGAAACCGAGGTGAGGATCTTAAGGATAATACGCGAGAACCCGGAAGAGGCAACTGCGCCGCTCATAGCCAGGAGAATCGGGAAATCGAGAGAGCATACGGCTCGATTGATGAAAAAGTTGTACCAAAAGGGCTATTTGGTAAGAGACGAGTCAAAGTGGCCCTACGTATACCACCTTTCGGAGCGGGCCAAGCGAGAGCTCGGGTTATGACATCATACCATAGTGCGTAGGCTGGCCATTTGTGACGTTATCCTATACATGAGCCTGGCCCGGCTTCCCTTCCTTTCGAGAAAACCAGCTACGTAGAACCGTTGGAGGTAAGTTGAGACTGTGTTCAGCTTTATTGGCTCTCCATAGACCTGCTCGTAGGCTTCTTTCACATCCCTGCTGGAGAACCAGTCATCACGGAACCTAGAGAGCACGAGATTCGCGATCTTGTCCTTCACGCTCAGGTCGGAGAAGCTGAGATCCCTGTGCCTGGGCTGGGCAGCGCCGCTGGCCCAATGCTCTATGGCTCTAAGCAGCTCTACGACCTTATCTTGCGGTACGTTGCCTTCTACGATGACCGTTACCCTTCCGCCAAGAACTTCGAGCTCGTACTTGAGCTTGCGCTTGAACATCTAGCCCTCCACTCTCGCTACACGAATCTACGCTTCACAAGTATATAAGTGATGGTGTGAAGTGGGCCGGCCCGGCGCAACCTCTTTTTCAAGCTACAAGAGAGCTCTGCAACGCTTCTTAAGAGTCAATGTTCACAAATTGTGAAGTTGTTGAGAAAGCTTCTTTCCTTCCTGTTCTAGATTTCCATCGGAAATGAAGGGGGGAGGGGCCATTCAACATGTTATTTCACGTGCTTGGAACGCTGCGAATCGGTGCACTGTATAGTATACTGGTCAGAGAAATGTGAATGCATCGGTTGTTGAAACCCCCTATGTTCCACGCTACAAAAACACCCTCTTAACATGGAGGTAATACACCATATTTTCCCGGTTATAACAGAGTTATTAACAAAGGTGCTCTCTCGGGATCGCTTCGACGGTAATACCGTTGGTGCAGGGATGATTAGTTTACTGTGCAATGAACTAACAATGGCCTGGGTTCCTGCTTGCCGGGCCCGGCGGACATGTTTTCAACATTATTGCAGACATTCTACCGTTAAATTTTTGTTTAATAAGAGAAGGGGGACACCCCTTTGTTTCTTATGGAAATACTCTCCCAGTTGTTTTCTGTTGCTTTAGAAGAAATATACTCTCCCATTCTCTACTAGCGAAATTCATCTTAAAAGCACAATTCTCAATAATATTTGAGCAGCAAGTAAACAGCAATAAATCGAGGAAAGAAGAGCTCTCGAGCTTGGGGGTCTTCCACTAGAAGCGATGGGGCCCGGCCCTGAACCCTTCTACGTAAAACCTTATATTGGATTAGGGGTACTTATCCACTCGTACTGGGCCGGTAGTTTAGCCTGGAAGAATGCTCCCCTGACGCGGGAGTGGTCCCCGGTTCAAATCCGGGCCGGCCCACTCAATTCTGATGATGAGGGAGGTTTCGCCCGAGAACCAGATGACGACATCCCGATAGTCTGACGGCTACAAACGCTTGAAAAGTTTTCTCCTGATGGGAATCGCTACCGCGTAGAGAACTCCAGAAAGTATGAAAATCGCCAAGAAGTACGTGAGAACGTTGACAAAGACTAGAGCTGCAATGTTCTCGCTGAGTGGCGGCGCATTGCCTTTGAGGATCTCGTGCACCATAGGCACGGTCTCAGGTAATATCACCAAGTCGAAGATCAGCAGGAGAACGAAGAACTCTAGGTACCGTCGCGATAGGACCGCTGCAGCGAGCGCGAAAAACAAGAAGGCATTCGACGAGAAAAGCAAGCATATGCTGTTCAAAGCTAGGAAAGATACCATCAGCGCATACCTAGCGATCTTCTTGGAGCGTCTGCTCACCCAGCTGCACCCTTCAGGATAACAACAGTTTGAATTCAAGATAAGCCTTAGCCTATGCCCTTAGAGGGTTGCGCCGGGCCGGCCCGACTGAGCCTCTTATAAGTTGGGTCGCCGCCGACATAAGCTGCAACTTTCCCCCATGAAATTACCAATTTTTGCGCCAGAGTATCAACAAACTTATAACATACCGGGCCATAATTGATTTGGGATAGCCATGGCATCCCTGCGGAGTTTCGCAAAGCTTAGTTTAGTATTGCTGCTGGCGCTCCTGGTAGCGCCCTTCTGCGGAGCTATATCGGCCCACAAGGACCAAGAAGCAAGCGTGCACCCACTGATCACCAGCGCCTACTACGCTGATCTGGACGGCGATGGCCTCTTCGACGATGCTGTAATCGAAGGCGTGATACACTTCTACGGCGAGGAAATCGAGGAAATAGAAGCTATGGTAAAGCTAATCCTGGCAACCCCATCGGATAAGCACTACACGTTCGTGGGCTTCATAGAGGACTACGAACTAGATGAAGAGACTGATAGCGTAACGATATGGTACGCTTTCTACTGCTACAACGTCGTGGATTCTCCTGGATACTACTGCGCCACAGTAGCTGTTTGGTGGTTCAACGACCCCACCGCTTACGGCGTTTCTAACCCGTTCTGGTTTGACCCGCCAACGGGATGGTCCAATGGGCCGCCAGGAGCTACCTTCGTATACGAGTAGCACGAGCAAACGAGCTCTGCCGGCGCTCTAGCGCGGGTGCTGCATTTGAAAGGCGTTAGCAAGCTGGTCCACCGCTGCTCGTAGGCGTAGGTGCTAATGGTGTTACTTGATAGCTTCGACCTTCAAGTTCTATCCGTAATAGCGAGGCATCCAGAAAAAAGCATCAGAGAGCTAAGCTTCATCTTGAAGTGCAATCCTAAGACTCTGGCCCGGCGAGTGGAGAAGCTTATCAACGGCAAAATTCTCCTGGGTGTGGCGGCCTACCTCTGCTATTCTGCGCTGGACTTGGAGCTCATGGCGACCTTCATCGAAGCTCCTTCTAGGAACTACGAGCTCGTCGAGAGGGTCCTCTACTACTTTCCCTACACTAGGTACCACATAAGGTGCTTCGGGAAGGTCAATGGCCTTTTCACGCTGGTAGCCATCCCCTACGGCACGCTACCCCTCTACCTCGAGCTTCTCAACATACTAAGGGAAAAGGAAGTGATAACGAAGTACAGCGTTCACAGGAATATTGCTAGGCCGATATACTCCGAGCCCGACTTCACGCTGTACGACCTAAAGCAAGGCGTTTGGAAGTTCGACTGGGACCGTTGGGGCGAGGAAATACCGAGCGCTCCGACGAACTTCCTAAGGGAGAATCCCTCCTCCATACTGTACAAGCTGAGCGAGGTCGACATAAAGATACTCGAGCAGCTAACGGCAAACGCTAGGATCAAGAGGAAGAAGATAGCCGAGAAGCTCGGCCTGCCGATGTACCAGATCAGCAGGAGGATCAGCTTCTTGGAGCAGAGCGGTGTGATAGACAAGTACCGAGCTCTCTTCGGGAGCATGCTCTTCGGGCTGTACACCAGCGCCCTGCTCAAGGTGGAGACCACGGTGGACGAGGTATCGCGGGTAGGCTACGCCTTCTCGAAAATGCCGTTCCAAGGAACGCTGATCCCCATACAAGAGGGCTTCATAATGTACTTGGCGATGCCGCCAGTGAACTTCCCCAAGCTCATGAACATTCTGCTGGATCACGCGCATTCCATCGACGTCATGGTAACCGACTACGGAACCAGCAGAAGGTACTGGCTCTGGCCCGGCGCCTTCAAGGAAGGGAGGTGGATGGCTAGCCGGGAGTTCATGGTCGACGACGTGCTCAAGAGCGCCGGCTTGGAAGCGTGAGCGAACCTGGGCCGGGCCCGACGCAACCTTCGCTTGCTTCTATTGCGGCCTCACAAGGCTCATAAGCTCCTCGCACCCAAGCTATTCTGAGGACGAGGTGGACAACGTGCTGAACTACCTCTCGGAGAAGGAAGCGGCTAAGCTCAAAAAAGAGCTCTTCAAGCTCGCGAAGAAGATAAAGAACAAGGAGTTGAGGAGGAAGGTTGAGGAGCTCTTGAAAGAAGCGCCGTTTGATGTAGAGGCTGTAGATACGGCCGTAGAGCTCAAGCGGACAAGCTTGGAAGAAGCTCCGGCTGCTAAGTCCTACCACCACGCCTACAAGGGAGGCCTGCTGCAGCACACCGTCGCAACTACGAAGCTAGCTCTAGCCCTCTGCGACGTCATCGAAGAAGTTTACGGAGGCGAAGTCGATCGAGACGTCGTCGTAGCGGCATCTCTGTTGCATGACCTCTACAAGGTCTACTCCTACGAGCGGAAGGAAAACGGCGAGTACAAGTTCACCGACTGCGGGAGGCTCTTGGACCACCTGACCATGGCGGTTCGCGTGCTGTGCGAGAGAGGTTTTCCGCTGGAAGTGGTGCACGCCGTGCTTTCCCGCCACGGAGAAGCTAGCCCGACGTCGCCCAAGACCGTCGAATCGCTGGTGGTGCACCTAGCGGACCTGGTGGATACCACGCAGAACGCTAGGATCCTGGGCGCTTTTCAAGCCATAGCGAGGGAGTGCCAAGTGCAAGAAGCGCTGGAGGGAGCTAAGGTAAATCCGTACCAGCTGGTTAAGTTGAAGCAACGTAAGGGCTGCCAGGGCCTTAAGGAGGAGCTCCTGCAGCAGCGCAAGTCTTAATAC
>Ga0180302_10001072_pt1 | contig 12755 bp, 9 predicted proteins | sample GuaBasSediGuay17_FD_121794 | JGI IMG/M metagenome (GOLD analysis project Ga0180302, IMG submission 121794) | Subseafloor sediment microbial communities from Guaymas Basin, Gulf of California, Mexico - Guay17, Core 4571-4, 12-15 cm | ecosystem: Environmental > Aquatic > Marine > Hydrothermal... | reverse complement strand
TATCTAGCTGAGGAGTGGGCATCAAAATACCATAGGGTTAGGGTCATACATAGAAGAGGATCTCCTGGATTTGGGAAGGCTTTGAAGGAGGGGTTTAAGGAAGCTGAAGGGGATATCCTAATCCCCTTCATGGGCGACCTCTCAGACATACCTGAAGATGCCTTAAAGCTATACGGAAAAGTGGCTTATGAAGGCTATGACATAGCCGTAGGCGCAAGGTGGAGAAGAGGAGGATGGGCACAGGGTATGCCATTACTTAAAAGGATCTTCAGCGTGGGTTTCTCTAAAATTTCTAGGCTCTTGCTTGGTACGCCGACGGCTGATGTAACCAACGCCTTCAAAGCCTATAGAAGACAGGTCATCACAGAGGTTAATCCAGCCTCCGACGGCTTCGACATCTCTGCTGAAGTACTCATAAAAGCTTATTTTAAAGGCTATAGGATCACTGATGTACCCGTAGGGTGGAGAGGAAGGGTGAAGGGTGAAGCTAAGCTTAAGTTAGCCAGGATGGGTGTAGGATACTTCAAACTACTATTATCCAGCTTTCTAAATCATAAGCTTAGGAGGAACATGCCTTGAAGGTTCTGGTTACAGGAGGGGCTGGGTTCATAGGTAGCCATGTTGTAGAAGAGCTGATCGTCAAAGGATATGAAGTAAGAGTACTGGATAACCTCTCAACAGGTAGACTTGAGAACCTAAAACATGTTGAAGAGACAGTCGAGGTCATAATAGGGGACGTCAGGGATTATGGCAAGGTCTTAGAGGCCGTTAATGATGTAGATGCTGTGATACATGAAGCTGCTCTAACAAGTGTAACAAGGTCTATTGAAGACTCACTAACCGTAAATCAAGTAAATGTGGAGGGTACGTTAAACCTACTTAAAGCCTGCGTTGAATTAGGTGTGAAAAAGCTAATTTACGCTTCATCTTCATCCATCTACGGCGATACCACGACGCTACCTATGCGCGAGGACATGAAGCCAAACCCTCTATCACCTTATGCTGTATCCAAGTATGCCAGTGAGGAGTTTTGTAGGGTTTTTCATAAAGTATATGGTCTCGAAGCTGTTGCACTACGTTATTTTAACGTTTATGGGCCTCGACAGCAATACGGTCCATATAGCGGTGTAATAACTATCTTCATTAATAGATTGCTCAACGGACAACCCCCAATAATATTCGGAGATGGAGAGCAGACCAGAGACTTCACGTATGTCAAGGATGTGGCAGAGGCTACAGTTAAGGCCTTAGAAGCCAAGCAAGTTGGAGGAGAAGCGATCAATATAGCTTCAAACAGTCCAATAAGCATTAACAATCTAGCTAGCCTACTCATAGAGCTAATGGGCTTTAAAGAAGTGAAACCCCTCTACACCGAGCCTAGAAAAGGCGACGTTAGATATAGTTATGCAGATATTCATAAGGCAGAAGCCTTGTTAGGGTGGAAGCCTAGAACCAGCCTCATGGAAGGCTTGATTAAAACTATAGATTGGTTCATGAAACAATCCATGAAAACATAGACCGAGAAAGTAAGCTTAATTCTTCGTTAAAATACAATAAAAAGGTGGAGGTTAAATATTTACGCTCTTACTACAGCGGCGGCTATACGCTTCCTGCGCCAGACGATGTACTCGTGGATTATGAAAGCTACCACTAACACTATGATTATCGTCAGTATCACTGCTAAGGCAAACTCGCTGGCAGACATGGCATAGCCGAAGAGCTCGATGAACACGTCTAGCTGGACGGTCGCCGTGGTCTCATAGGTTGTTGCAGCGAGCTCGGACAGGTCGACAGTTATCTCAGCAGTCTTACCTCTGTAATCAGCCCTCACAGTTACAGGGATTCTTGGAAGCTCGTACCAAGCTACGCCTGACTCGTCAGCTGTTAACGTAGCGATGTCCTCTATGACTACTGAAGCATAAGGTAAGCCTTGTCCTCTCGCACCTACGACCTTGATGTTCAGCGTGACAATGTTGTCTGCAGTGATGTAGTAGGTCGTCGTGGCCTGTATGGTCTTCTCGATGGATGCAGTGATAGCATCCCAGCCGTGCCACGTTAAGCTCTGAATCGTTAACGTGCCGGTCGGCACGTTGATTAGCTCGACGTTACCATTAGCGTCAGAGGACTCAACAGTGGTTACTCCCTGTGGCCATACAATAGTAGCTTCAGCGTTGTCACATACAGTGCCTCTCGGCGTCTTGAAGTTGAGCGTTATGTCATAGACGAGGCACTTGAGGTCGTGGACAGGCTCAGCTACATCTGGACCTGGTAGGTTGCTGTCGATGGATATCGTGGTGTCGTAGATCTTAATGTCCCTGTAGTTTGGCCACCAAGCCTCAATCCTGTAATCGCCGATTGGACATCTATTAACGTTGAAGGTGGCGTTGGCTAGAGTGAAGCCTTCAAGCACATAGACATCTTCTCTTGGTTGTCCCTCTAAGTAGAAGGTTACCTTGAACGGTATGCCTACGTCAGTGCCTTCAGGTACTTCTAATGCAGCCCACTCTAAAGCCCTACCAGTATCGCTTACAAACCTTAATTTAGCATAGTATACAGCGCATTGTAATGTTACATGGCTATCTGGAGACAAGCCATCCGCTGCGCCTACTTGCACATCCCAGAATACCTTGTAGCTCTCGGTCTTCTTAGTCCAGTAAACTCTTAGGTTAACTGAGCTGCAGCTCTCGAGCCTATAGGTGTCATCGGTTTCATTGTAGTAACCATAGTAGTAGAAGACTCCGCCAGAAGCTGGTACTTCTTCAGGGAAGAGTAAGTTTGCTTTTCCGTCCTCGTCGGTAAATCCGTAAGCGATAACGTGTCCTGTTCCAGCACCGCTGGTTGCCTTAGCAACTACTATTGTGTTCTGGAGAGGTTCGTTATAAGCATCGACTAGATCGACAGAGATTGTGCCAGCATACTGGACGATGTTCCACATCCATGGATCCCATCCTCCAAGCTCTGGTAGAGTTCTATCGGTAGATATCGAGGCACTGCTGCTACTGTAATCATATCTGAACGGGAAGTTTGTAGCTTTCACTACGTAATAGTCGAAGACTATTGCATTGCCGTCTTGGTCGACCGCGTCAGGAGCGGGGACACGATATATCCATAGTACGTATGAGTAGTTACACCAGTAAATGGTGTCTTCGCCTGAGGATGAAGTTACGTATGCCCATCCATCACTGTCTGTCACAGCCTGGCCTATAATATGCGTGCTCTTAGCTCTAGTTAAGCTATCAGGCTTGATAATTGCTTTGACATAGTAGCCTTCAAGCGGTCTATTATTTGAGTCGACCACACGTACCTTGAAGGAGGCAGCATAAACGTTTAGTGTTTTCGTCTCGCTTGTGCTTACGTTGTAGAACCATGGAGCGTGGTATTCAAACTCTGCGTTAGTACCTAATACAGTTGGGTACCTTCTGTATATCACTGAACGTGTCTTTAAGTCTGAGGGTACGTCAGGAGTGGTGCCTGGGACGGTGGTTACGTTATACTCTATTGGCGTGTGATAAGGTTCTGGTCTCTTGCTATAGCACCATACGGGTATGTAGAAGACTACCTCACCATCTTCGTTGGTGAGGGAGCTTACATTGTAGAGCATGAAGTTTCTCGTGACATTGCTTACCCACGGAGCATAGTTTGCATCAACATTCCTGAAGATGGTCCAGTTCGACCATATGACACTCGTGTTCATGAATGAGTACCTTGTTATCCAAGCAGTTAGCTGGCTTCTGAAGTAGGTGTAGTTTATACCTGTCCAGTAAACGGTGACCTTTAGGTTTGGTATTGTGAACTCTCCCTCATAGTCCTTAGTGACGAAGGTTACTTTATGGATGCTGGTCGTAACCTCAATCTCAGTTGTCGGTGGTGCAGCAAAGGTTATTGAGGGACCATACACTGTTACTCCGCCAGCGTAAAGTGTAAAGTTGTATGTAGCCCCTCCTACGAATACTCTTTGTTGTGTAATGTTGGTGTATAGTTGTATGTAAGATAGACCGTTGGTTGAGTTGTAGGTCTTCGTGTAAGCAGTAGACACGTTGAATACTGTTACTAGATATGTGGTATTGGCTGCTAAGGTATATGCTGGCAATACTTCACCATCCGCAGTTAAGATTGTAATCTTGGGGTCAAATATCCATGTATTTACCTTATTATCGTACACATCGCTGTCCACGACTGTTATGGTGTATTCACCGATCCTGTTGAAGTACCTCTCTAAGCCAGGTGTACTATCTGCATACATTGCTAGGGTGTGCGTACCCTTTGGTATCTGGTATAATAATATGTAGCGCACTGGTTCGATTGAGCGCGACTGTGAGGACACCGTGGAGCTCATGTTGCCCCACTGTGTCCATGTAGTGGGATAGGACCATGTGAAGCACGCGTTAACGCCCTCAACCCACCATGTTTTTTCAAAGTTGGTTATCTTTACGAATACATCGTAGACAGGCGCCTTAAACGTCAGAGCATCTGCACCTATCTTGTTTGAAGCTACATCAAAGGTTGCAGTGTTCAGCGGTTCAAGCCAGTCGTCGCTCTTATACCTTATAGTTAAGGTGTAGCCTGAGCCACCTGGTATCCTCCAAGTCCCTGAACCACCTGCAGGAATCGTTATTGTGAATGTTGCGCCTGTGGGATGAACCAGTTTTACTTGAGACATGTTAGCCAAGTTTCTGTTATGTGCGTCGTATAGATGGAATTCAACCAGATATACATTGCAAACAAAGTGCTTGAAGGCGAACGGATAGAGGATGCCATCTACCGTATATCGGCTGAACGTATTAGGATCGAAGTCTGTGTCCAGTACTTGGACTCCTAAGTAGTTTACAGCTATGTGGTAATCATCTAACGCTTCCAAACCATTCCTTAAAGGCAGTGTGTAGTTGACGAAACTTAAGTCCACGAAACCAGTGTTGTTAACCGTGCGTTCTATTGGAGAAGCACCTGGAAATGTAAGGGTCACCTGAGTGTTCTCGAATAAAGGTTGCGGGTAGGTTGGATCAGTGCTATCTACCAGCTGGATGTAGGTGTAGTTCGCATAGCAATGGAACCACTTCGCGTTAGTGCCAGTCATATTTCCGAAGGGCGCTATATTTCCATAGGACCAGTGGTTGTAGCTCAGTGTTAGGTTGAGAATAAGATACTGCACTCCTAGTATCGTTGACTTCCAGTACACAGTTAGGTTGGCGGGTGTTGAAGGTATACCTAGCAATCTGTGACCTTCTTCCTCGTCTACGCAACGAGCAGCATATCTTAATACAACTTTGCCATGAGAGTCAGTAGTTCTTGGACGTGCAATGTGTACGGTGCCCAATGAGGAATTGGAGAGGTACATGAAAGCCTCGATCTCAAGGTAGCCAGCAGTGCTTGCCAGTCGGTTTCCAGGAGTGCTATGATCCAAAAGATACATTTCATATGCGTAAACGCTACAGTTCATGTATACAGGACGACCTAGTGCCCTCACGAGGTTGCTTAAGTGCGTGAAATTATATGGACTATACCTATAGCCTACTGCATGGGCTTGGTCATACCACGAGTGGCTAGCATACCACGCAGTGTTGTTAGAAGATTGGGCAAAAGTATGGTTGTATACTAGCATGTTATTCCAGTATACCCTTATGCCTATAGTATAGTTAGCATAGTTCCACGGGTACCTCCAGTCGTCAGGACATAGATTTACATTCGTTGTGTTAGGTATTAAGAACGTGGCTCTCCCAGCATAAGACCCTGATTCGGGAGTGGTAATGTTGTATATTACAGCTGGACTGATGCTACCTGCAAACTTGTATCCATCCCAGTTGGTGCCGTTAACAACTACTATTCTCGCTCCACCTAGAGCGTTAGGCCCATAGGGCGCATCCATGCTATCTCTAGCAACCACGGTCAGATTGACTACAGCCAACCTAAATCTGCTATTATTTGCCCATACTGGGGTTCCTGTATAGTGGTCAACATAACTTAACTGATAACCTGCATATGCACCAGTGCCGCCCAGCGCTGAAACCATGGTACCATTAAAGACCAGAAAGCTCATTTCTCTTCCATCATAGGTCGTAATGTTCCAGTATATTGTTACATTGAACCTTTCGCCTAAGCTATCAACATAGCTCCAGAGACCTGTTATGGTTATGTTACCATAGCTATCAGGCCGCACATTTGCAACTTTCTTTAGTAAGACAGGACTTAGCCCGTAGTGTGACTTAGGAGTTTGGTTATACACTAGTATAGTGAAACGAGAATTTTCACCATGTAGGTTGAGTAATGTGCTGTTCCATGGATGCCAATAACCTCCATCGTAAAAGCTCAGCTGTATTCTCATCTCTCCACTTGTTAATGCTTGGGCTGGAGAAGTGGTTGTGGTTAACACTACAGCCGCCGTTAGTAAGAGCGCCAATATGGCAATTGCCTTCTTATACTCCATTTTCTTCTCCCCATTATCGAAACGCAGCTGAGCTGCCTAACTGCCTAAGGCTATATTTATACCTTAGTAAGTTCTAAAAGACAGAGTTTTTCATTCAAAGGTTCAGAGCCAGCTTTAGAAAAAAGAATTAAAAACTTCATTAGCTGTGCGAGTGTAGCTTCCCACGAATACCGTGACCTAACGACCAGTTTCCCTGCCCCCTATCTTCCTAGATAGTTCATAGTCCGTGAGTAACCTAACAATAGCCTCGGCGAGTTTCTTTGGATCTCTGGGGGTACAAGGATACCGTCTTTTCGTGGTGGATTAGTTCTGGAACCCCTCCTACCTTAGTAGCAATAACGGGGACTCCCATAGACATGGCTTCAAGAAGACAGCGAGGGATCCCCTCGTGAAGGGAAGGGAGACAGAAGACCCCTCTTATCTTAGCCGCGCTAAGAAAAGCTGGTATTTCTCTGTTCAGTATAGGGCTCGTAAAGATAACTTCGTTATCCAAGACCTAGACTCTTGACTTTCTCCTTAAGGGTCTCGATGAAAGAAGAATACTGCATGTAGCCTATAAGGATGAGCTTAGCATCACTAACCTTCATTTTTACCTCTGAGAAAGCATCGACCAGAAGATCCACTCCTTTAGCTGGGCTTAAGCGACCAACATAAAGGATGATGGGGGATTCCTCAATATGGAGTTGTGAGCCTATCCTCCAGCTCTCATTTTCATTAAAACTGAACCTATCAAAAGCTATAGCGTTGGGTATCACAACGACCTTACCTAGCTTCTTTACATACCTCTTAAGCCAAGGTATCATTAATTTGCTGAAGGATACTATTACATCAGATTTTCGAGTACCCTCCTCTAAAGGGCCTAGAAAAGTTTGTTCTTCATGGTTAGAGGCTCAACGAAGACAATTCCAGTCAATTTACGGATAAGTACGCGCCGAAGTTTCTTAGCCATAAGAGAAGCCAAGAGCTCTGGAGGGGAGAAGGTCCTTAAATAAACAATATCGTAGTGACAAGACTTAACTAAGGTGAACAAGGAGAAAAGAGAATCTTAAGGAGACCATAAACATGCGGTATTTTACCGCTGGCACTCTCATGACTTTAAGAGCGTTTAGCCGTGCATTGAGTTGGACTTGAACGTAATCAGTTAAGTACTAGGACTTGCGCTTTTTAGAAAGTTGAACAACTTCATCATAAAAGTGCGCAGAAAGGTCCGAGGCCTCATGTCCCGCTAACTTGGGTAGAAACGTCAGTATTCTCAAGGTAGCCTTCACCAATTACTGGGAATTGTGTATAAAAAAGTGGAGAAAGCTAGGCGACTTCACAAGGAAACGAAGATGTTTCATGAGGAAAGTGTTGACTTTAGCAGTGATTGGAGCGCTACTAATAACCTCCATAATAATGCTGAATAATGTATGGGTTATGATAGAGCCTTGGCACCTGAACATTATAAAAACTACTATGATAACGTAAGGTTAAGGAGGTCTTAGATCGCCCCAATGAGCAAAGAAGTATATGTCCCAAGGTAAGGAGAGTTGCCCCCACTTGGCGTAGGTCCACCAGTCAGCAAATATGAGGTTAAGAGAGATAAGCAGTAGAGCCCAAAGACGAACAGGGATAAAGTTCAAGATAGGTTTCGACGAAAGGGACTTTATTAACGCCTCGAAGCCTATGCCGGCTAAGGGCATGGTGGCATGGTAAAGCATAACAGCTAACCTTAGATCATGGAAAGGCCATATGACAAAGCAGGCGAAAGCTGGTATAAAGAGCATGTAAAAAATTACTAGAACCTCCCTTCGCTTCTCCTCTAAAAAACCAAGTATCAGGGTTAGCGCAGCAAGAGGTGCATGACCTATCAGGAAAGCTTTACCTATCCATACTGGATCGAGCCATGTTGATAGCATTCCTCGACGAGTCGTATGTTCTATGCCAGCTGAAAGATAGTGAGTCAAGTAATTTACGCCAAAGGAGAAGTGTGCATAGACTTGGTAGAAGAAAATTACACACAGTGCAGGAATAAACCACCAAATAATGCTATGATAGTCCTTTCTGTACATAAGGATGATAAAGGCAGACATAAATGCAGCGAGAACAACCTCCCTTGACAACGCACCTAGGCCTACTATAAGCCCTAACAGCAACAGCTTAGGTTTATTTAACTTCCTTTCAGGCAGAGATAACGTCAAATAGACTGTTAATAAGGTGAAGAATAGGCCTATAGCTTCGGTCATCGAGGCTGCGCCGTAGAGCACCATAGGCCAGGTTGTGGAAAGCAAGAATGAAGCGTAGAGGGAGGATGAAAGAGAACCTGTAAGCTTCTTAACAAGTAAGAAGAGAAGAATCGCTGAAAGGACCCAGAAAATAGTGTTGACAATACCGTAAGCTATTGGAAGTCCGAAAACTAGGTCAAAAGGTATAACCACTACTGGAAGCAGAGGTCTAGCGGCAAGAGATACTGCTGAGGGCTTAACTAGGTCTGGTCGCCAGCCCTCGATAAACCGTGTGGCGCTGAAGTAGTTTTTACTATCATCATACACCACGCCGAAGTGTGTTATTGCTTGAGCAAATGCTAGAAGTGATAGAAGGAGAATACACTTGGCCTCGGTATTTAGGCTAGTTAGCCTCTTCAACAATCTGTTACCTCCCATACGAGCTTAAACCAAACCTAAACAATGCTATGATACTTCGCAAAAAGTCTGCAGGTTTTATTTTGGCTTTACCCACCCTTCTTCGCCGATAATGGAAGGGCACCTCCATGAAATTATGACTTACCTTAAGCAGCTTCACAGTAAGCTCCACCTCTATCGCAAAACTACTAGACTTCAAGTCGTCTCCTCTACATAGATCTCTAAGCCAGGCCTTAGCCCCTGTCATTACATCAGTAATCTTAGTCTTAAGGATTAGTGAAGCTAGCAAAGACAGTATTCTATTAGCAATATAGTGGCTAACAGACATACCAGTGAAACTGCCAAGGAAACGTGAACCAAAACAAACGTCTGCAATTCCGCTTTCAAGAGGATGTAAAATGTTAGGTAGCTGTTCAGGAGGATATTCTCCATCAGCATCTTGTACTGTAACTATATCTCCTTTGACCACACGTAAACCTGTCTTAATAGCGTAGCCTTTCCCCCTATTTTTCCTTAAGAGAACGGCTTTAACCTTCCCAGGGTACTGTTTTGCTAGTTCAACAGCTAAAAAAGGGCTTTTATCCGTCGATCCATCATCCACAATAACTACCTCATCCACCATTCTAACAGTCCTCGTAACTATGTCGCGCAGCGAAGCTTCTTCATTAAACACCGGTACAATGGCCGTCTTTCGCATCTCTTAGAGAGGAGAAAATTAAGACTTTATAAACCCTAAGAAAGGATGGTCTCTTGAAGTCTTAGTGGCGGTAAATCGTGAAGAAAGAGGTAGGACTTGCTGATCAACGCCTCCACTTCATCATAATACTTGTAGTAGGCTTGTTAGAGGCTTTAACGCACTTCGGATCCCTCCAGGAGATCACGAACAGTACTTTAATGTAACCAGATTCTTCTTAGAACTCGAACCCCTCTATGCTATAAAACCGGATAGTTTGAACCCTTGAACCTTTACTTGCAGCTCCTCTATCTTTGTACATGGACTTACCCTTAACCTACGGTACAGTCAACACCATATTCTATGTGCTCGCGGGTTTCGTCACCTATCACTTAACGCTTCGTTTAACTGCGTCAAGAAGCCTCTCACTTTTCTCATCCATTATGCTTCTTACATCCTTCCCCATTATAGCTTATAGAGCCACGTCGAGCAAGGAAGGAACAGGTGTGTTCTTTCAAGTCTTGACAGCTCTTTTGGCCTTGAAACTTACTGATAACCCTAAGGTAAAGAAAGCTGTCTTGTAAGGCCTAATTGTAGGTTTAGGTGTTCTATCCATGGAAATTGTCCTTCCAGCGGTTCTTTTCGGATTTCTACTTCTCCTACGTAAGAGGAGTGGGTTGAAGCTACTTTATGGATAATATGTAGTTTAGTTCCCTCGGCAATACTGGCGGCCAACTTTGGCTATAACCTAATATCTTGGTATGTTGAAAGTGGGTTAATGTACGCCTACAGTGTAGGGCTCTATAGCTTTGAAATCTGGTTTAACCCTTATGTAAGGATTAAAACAACTTATTGTGGGGATCTCCCCACTGGCTTCACTTTGCATTCTTGTAGGTCTTAAGGAATAGCGCAAGACAGCCAAGAAAAGGGCACTACCTTACTCAATGTTGATACCAGGAATTGTTGCATACTTGGCCTGGCCCCCCGTTACATCCAGAATAGCAATAACCACATTCTATGCCGTATATTGGTTAGCCTCCCTAGGACTATGGAAAGCGAGCACCCTTATATGAAGAGCAAACTCAAACAAAGTCTGCTTAATAGCGACTACCTTGCTGCTATTCAATGTCCTGTTCTGTAACTACTTAACATATAAATGGTACTTAGAGCGCGATTATATGGAGACTTTAGGAAATATTCAGGATTTTCCATCCCTCCTCTATACCCAAATGACCCTTAAAAGCAAACTTTTTTTATGAAGCATATAATTGTCACTAGCAGAGCTAAGCTCAGTAGAGCTAAGGTAAAGTTTGTCGTCTTATACTCCAACATTATTCCTGTGGTTGCATAAATCAAGAACGGTAAGAACAGTAGCAATGCTAAGAAAGCCACTCGAGTTGCAGATAGAGCTTCGAGCAAGTTTCTACGATAAACTGCTATGAAACAGAAGCAGAGTAATGGAATCCCTACGAGCACTGAAATGGCAGCTAAAGTTGCCTCAATCATTCGGAAACCTCCATCTTCCCAGCATTCCTCCTCCATTAAATGGGTAGATCAATGCAATACACCTCTACCAACCCCTAAAAATATGTTTGAGCTCGTAACTTCCTCTCGTCAAACATGCCTAATGCATCAACGAAAACAGGTAGCTGATTCATCAGCCTAGCCACTGAAAACAAGTCCATATGCTTGAAATGGTTATGTGCAGTATTTAAAACCACGCAATCCACTCCTCACAGTGCTTCTTCAAGAGATGATGTACAATTAACATCAAGTACTTTCTCCTTAGTGTACATAGGGTCATAGATGACCCGTGCCTGCAACTTCATAAGTTCCTTAACTATTCTTAGGGAGGGTGAAAGTTGAAGATCTTTTACATTAGGATTATACGAGGTCCCTAAGACAGCTACCTTACTTCCTTTTAGAGGTTTAGCAACGAGGTTTAGACCTTTTGATACTAGAGAGACGACATGTTCAGGCATCCTATCATTAACCTCCCTCGCCACCCGTACAATGTAAGAGATGAGATTTACCCTCACGCCTCTATAAATTAAGTAATAGGGATTAGCTGGTAAACAGGGTCCTCCTACTCCGGGACCTGGATAATGAGGCACAAAGTTCCATTTAGTTGAGCAAGCCTCTATAACCTCGTAGATATCTATACCTAGCTTCTCGTAAAGCGCTGCGAGTTCATTCATTAACGCTATGTTGACATCCCTGAAAATATTCTCAGTTATCTTAACGGCGTTGGCTATCTTAGGGCTACTCACCTTAACCACCTTTACCTTGAACGCCTCTTCATGAAGCTCCGCTGCCATTTCCGTACATCTCTCCGTTAACCCTCCAATTATCCTAGGCACAGTTCTAAGACACTCCATAACACGTCCAGGATCCGCTCTTTCAGGACAGCTCGCTACGTGGAAATCTTCTCCAGCTTTTAAACCGGAATGGGCTTCCAGCTCAGGTACTATAAGTTCTTCAACGTCCCCTGGCCCCACCGTACTCTCAATAATTACTAATGCCCCTTTAACCATGCCTCTAGCCACGCTCCTAGCAGCAGAGACTACCACTGAGTAGTCAGGTATCTTGTTCTCGTCAACAGGTGTAGGTACACAGATTATGGACACGTGTGCCTTAGAAGCAGCTTCAGACGCGTCTAAAACCGCCCTTAGCCTTGCCCTGGTTTACAACTTTAATAAGGGCTTCCATTGATCCAGGCTCGCCCACAAAGCGAGTTTCACATCGATTGACCTTATCAACCACAGAGGGGTTGATGTCGACCCCTATGACCTTAGCTCCAGCTTCAGCAAACATCACCGCGGTTGGTAAACCTATTCGACCGAGACCAATCACAGCTATGGTTAGTTCGCCTTTCTTAAGCAGCTCAGCTAGGCTAACGCTCAATATCGAGAGCCCCCTTCCTACTCCAGCTAAGCTAGGAATATCTTAATTTTACCGTCGGCCAATGGAAGCTACTTCCCAGTAAAGCTTAACAAGCTTCCTTTCTTGAGACCAAAATTCATAGGATCTCTCAACAAAC
>Ga0180302_10001071_pt1 | contig 12763 bp, 11 predicted proteins | sample GuaBasSediGuay17_FD_121794 | JGI IMG/M metagenome (GOLD analysis project Ga0180302, IMG submission 121794) | Subseafloor sediment microbial communities from Guaymas Basin, Gulf of California, Mexico - Guay17, Core 4571-4, 12-15 cm | ecosystem: Environmental > Aquatic > Marine > Hydrothermal... | reverse complement strand
CCCTATCATCAATATAAGCACATCATCGATAAAGTGATTGAAAGAATGAAAGAGGGTAAAGATCCCTTCGCGCATCCAGAAGACTTCGAGGACTTAAAGAGAGAGCTCCTTGACTTCAGACCTGAGACATACATAGGAACTGGACCTTATAAAGTGAAGACAGTGACTGAAGAAGCCATAATACTAGAGAAGTTCAAGGACTATTGGAATGGAGAGCCTGAGATAGATGAAGTTAGGATTTATAGAACACCATCTGCTGATATTCTGTGGTCATTGCTGTTAGAGGGGAAGCTGGACTGGTATTGGGGGACTCCAACTCCAGAGCAATTAGAACAACTCCAAGCTAAACCATGGTTTGGAACAATCAAGATAGTTAGAACTATAGGGCCAATGATATATTTCAATCACAGAAGATATCCACTAAGTCTCAAAGAAGTTAGACAAGCGATAGCTTATGCAATAAACAGAACAGAATTAGCATGGATAGAGTGGCCTATAGGTGGAATTCCAGAGAAGTATATTATAGGCTTCGCATCATTGTATGCTGAGCGGTATTTCAATGAAACATTCATGAAGACCATAGAGAAGTTCAAGTATGAATATAACCCAGAGAAAGCTGAAGAAATACTCAAGGGCCTAGGTTTCAAGAAGGGACCAGATGGCATTTATGTAACGCCTAATGGTACTAGACTAGAATTCGAGTTACTAGTCGGTGGATGGCTGAAGGCAGAGACCTGTGATGCGCTAGCAGCACAATTAGAGAAAGTGGGTATAAAGGTCACTGTTAGGAAAATGGATCAAGGTACATTTATGGAGAACTTCTTCAAACCAGGGAAATTTGACATGGCTGTCAATCCTTATGGTGGCGCGAGCTTCAGCTTCTCTGAGATATTCTACAAGTATAACAAGTTATTCCCAAGCCAGGGTTATCCAGAGATTCAGAGAGTGCCATGGTTACCAGAACCAGTGAACGTTACAAGGCTTGTAGAGCTCTACGAAACATATCCAGTGAACATAACATTGCAAGAGAGGAATGAGATATTTGCTATCTTAGCTTATCTCTGTGGTGAACAGGTAGTAACTATACCTCTATTCGGTAGGCCTGTGATAATAGCGTATAACAAAGAGAAGTTCACTGGTTGGCCCTCATCCGAGGACGGATTCTGGCAGAGTTTAGCTAGCTACATGACCAGAGGTAGAAGCTATCTATTAAGATGGAGGATAATCAAGCCGTTATACACCTTGGAAATATCAGTCGAACCTGCTGAAGGAGGTACTACCACGCCAGCTCCAGGAACTTATAGGTATGCTAAAGGAGCTAAGGTAACAGTCACGGCTAAACCAGCTAGTGGTTATAAGTTTGAAAAATGGGAGCTAGACGGTACTGTAGTAGGAAAAGAGCCAACAGTAACGGTCACCATGGATAAGAGTCATAAGCTAAAAGCAGTGTTCTCAAAGGTGCAGCCACCTTATGCCCTCTATGCTGGAATTGCCATAGTTATCATAATAGTAATAATAGCTCTGTATTATTACATGAGAAGGAGAACTAGGACTTAGGCCATCAATCTTATATACTTTTTCTCTCTCCTTACTTAAGGGTGACTTAGGTGAATTGGTTAATCAAGAGATCAGCTATACTAGTTGCTACTATATTCACAGCTATAACAATAAACTTCTTCCTAGTTAGAATGATGCCTGGCAATCCAATAGACATACTCATCAATGAGTACATGTCCTTAGGGATGTCATACGAAGAAGCGGCTGCTGCTGTGGCAGCTATAGTTCCCTTTATTCCTACAAAACCTCTTCATGAGCAGTACATCGATTACCTCATAGGGATATTTACGGGTAACTTAGGCAAGTCGATTTCATTAGCACAGCCAGTAACACTGATTCTAATGTATGCAATTCCATGGACCGTATTTATAGTCTCCATATCATTAATTACGAGCTTTAGCATAGGTATAGTTGCAGGTATGTACATGGCATATAAGAGGGGTAGCTTACTAGATAAGGCGTTATCGATATTCGCCTCGATAACTAGCGGCTTTCCATCTTACGCTATAGGAGTTCTACTGGCGATATTCCTTGGAGTAAAGTTAAAGCTCTTCCCAGTTCTCGGAGCTTACGATTACTGGGTAAAGCCTGGGTTTAACTTAGAGTTCATAGGAAGCGTGCTATACCACGCTGCTCTTCCGGTGATGACCTATGTCGTAACTACGGTAGGTGGCTGGATGCTAGCGATGAAAAGCAGTACCACTTCTGTACTAGGGGAATATTATGTTAAGACAGCCGAGGCAAGAGGACTTCCTGATAGGAGGATAATCTTAACCTATGTGGGTAGGAATGCTATATTACCGCTATTCACCAGACTAACTATATCACTGGGATATATGTTTGGTGGTGTGGTCTTCATAGAAACGATATTCTCATATCCAGGGATCGGGAGGTATTTGAGTGTGAGTATATCTAGGAGGGATTACATTTTAATGTCAGGTTGCTTCTTAGTGACTACTATAGCAGTAATACTAGCTAACTTCCTCGCCGATATACTATACAGCAAACTTGATCCTAGAATAAAACTAGGTGAAGAGTAATGGAGCTCCCCTTAGGAGTTAGACGCCTTCTATCAGATGTCCTGTTAGCCTTAAGAATTATTAAGAAAAGAAAATCATCTCTAGTAGGCTTCATAATAGTTGTTGCGTTCACATTAATGGCAACAATCGGCCCAATAGTTGTACCATTTGACAGAACGCCGAATGTCTCAAAGAGATTCCTACCTCCTTCCTTTGAACATCCATTAGGTACTGACTACGCTGGGAGAGATATATTTGCACAAATAGTTCATGGATCTAGAGACGTGCTAACAGTAGCTTTCTTAACTGCTCTCTTCACAGTAATTATAGCTTTGACTGTAGGAATATTCTCAGGTTATGTTGGCGGCAAGATTGATGCAGCGCTCATGGGTGTAACTAACATATTCATGATAATACCCCGTTTCCCATTGCTTGTTATAATAGCCGCAAGTATACCACGAGTTTTAAGCCCTGTAGAGGTAGCCATCATAATAAGCATCGTTGGTTGGGCAGGATTAGCTAGAGCTATAAGGTCACAAGTACTCGCAATAAAGGAGACGCCATTCATAGAGGCAGCTAAGTGTCTAGGTTTAAGCAGGTTTCACATCGTCTTCAGAGAAATAATGCCTAACTTAATGCCCTACATAGCTATGAACTTAGTACTATCCATAATAGGAGCCATATATGCTCAAGTAGGCCTTTTCTTCATAGGTGCTCTACCATTTACCACTGTGAACTGGGGTATAATGATAAATATAGCAATAAGTCAAGGAGCACTAATAAGCCCGAAGTTATGGATATATCTACTTTCGCCAATAGTCTGCATAATCTTGCTCGAAACAGGCTTTATATTATTCTTACATGCCTTAGAGGAAATATTCAATCCTAGAATAAGGGAGGAGTGAACTATTTAATGTGAAATTCCAGTACATTTCTGCTACCTAATCAAGTTGGGTGAGGGATACGCTACTCTCCATAGCCATAGCTCTTAGCTCTTCGCTACTAGTCGCTATAACACACATAATTGTTAAGTTAGCCACATCAAGGCTGCACCCCTCTCTTGTCAACTATTTTAGGCTATCAGTAGCTGCCTTAATATTATCTCCAGTACTTTTGGTGAATTACTCTAAGTTCATTAGTATCGACGCTAGTACGATACTAATAATCTTCTACGTTGCACTAGCTGGCCCTACTCTAGCCTGGTATTTGTACACTAGAGCTCTAAGGGAGGGATTAGTAAGCGTTCTGCATCCAATAGCTAATTCTTATCCCGTAATGGCAATGATATTAAGTTATGCAGTGCTAGGCGAAGCTATAAAAATGAAGCATATAGTCGCCTCATTACTTGTGCTAGTTGGGGTAATTTTAGTTACAAGGCGGACTGAAGCTGTTAGATTAAAGCGAGAACCCATACTCCTAGCTGCCATAGCAGCCCTTTTGTGGAGCTCGAATGTAATAATGTTCAAGATATTGACTTACTCACTATCCAATTTAGAAATAGCAGCTGTTAGAGCTTTAGTAGCTCTAATGGCAATGACTCCCATTGCTTTACATAATATTCGTAGAGTGAATTTGAAGGACATAAAATTTGCCTTACTAGCTGGTCTTGTAGGTGATGTGATTAGCTTCATCGTATGGATAACGGCTATAGATGTAGGTCCACTACCTGTGGTGATGCCTATAATGGCCATGGCTCCAGTTCTTTCGGCAGTCTTATCAAGGGTACTTCTCTCAGAAGAGCTGGGTAAGTTAAAGCTACTTGGAGTGATTCTAGCTAGTATAGGGGTTGGCATACTTTCGATTTAAGCTCAGCTTGCTCTCTTACCTTTAACTAGACACCTAGAGAAACTATTACTGGTTAACCAATCGAGCAAGCTAAAATCTGAAGTAACCTTTAGGAGTCTTCTCTCGTGAGACTTAATTCCTCTCCTCACTATTCTCGGATAAGCGCTTACGTTAGCAGAGTGGAGGTATTTTTCTTTACCAAGCTTTCTCATTACTTCACTATATGAAGGTAGTGAACTCAGTTTTTTACTTAACTCCCAAAACTCTCTCAAAGTAATTCTATATCTAGTTTTCTCGGGATCTAATGCATAGAAACCACAACAGTCTTCAGCAGTCCAGAGATCATAATATCCTTCTTTACAAGTAGCAAACTTCACACTATACTTATCACATAGCTGTCTCAGCTTCCTATAGACGTTATGTCTCCGGGATATGCTAGGCTTCAAGAAGAAGCTCTCCTCTCTAACGCCGTAGCTCTCCCACATTATGTTATGCCATAAGCCTCTTTTTACTAATAACCTCTTAATATGCTCGAACTCAGCTTGAGATATTCTTAAAGACTCGACTATCAAATGCGAGACTCTGATACTTTTGAGGTCACTAACTAGTTCTAGTAGCAGATCCTCGCAATCCGAGATATGAGGGATAAATGGCTGATATCTGATTACAACTGGTACATTCTCTCCTGCTAGTCTCTCAGCGAGATTTAGTCTTTCATGAGGTAGTGGAGCTACTGGTTCTAGGAGCTTAGATATCTTATCTATCAGACTAGATAAGGATACTTGAACTACTACTAGGTCCTTCTCAGCTAACTTAAGTACTAACTCTCTCCAAGAGCTCTCCCTAATTAGGATAGACTTCGTTGAGATTACAATTGGTACTTTGTACTTCAAACAAATGCTTAGGACTCTTTTGCTTAATTTATATTTTAACTCAATCGGCTGGAAAGGCTCAATTAATGTGGATAGTCTAAATGGAATTATCGGCAGTTTAAGTCTCCTTAACTTCCTTGCAACGAGCTCGAAGCAGTGGACTACACTTCTTAACGGACTGAGAGATTCTGAAGCTCTATACCACTTAGCGTAACAATAAACACAGTTAAAAAAGCATTGAGAATAGGGCTCTATTCTAAATATGGAGTAACACAGAGAACTAATTACATTGCTAGGCCTTATCACCAGAAACTCAGAGACACTCCTCAACATAATCATGATAATAGAACTTTCTTTATAGCAGCGGGAACATCTTTGAGTTCTCTCACGAAAACAAATGTGCCATGACCTTTAATAGCAATTGCCTCAGCAAAGCCTCTCCACTTACTAGGAACCCCTATGACGTGGAGTCTTGTGAATATAGGAGCGTACTTCAATGGAAACTCTCCCCACGTCCACTCTCCATCAGTAACTAGTATACCAACAGTCTCTATAGCCCCATTACAAGTCAATTCCTTATGAGCTTCTTTGATGGCTAAGGCTATATCAGTATAACCTCTGGGAATCAAATCGAGTATTTTGTTAACTATAGCTTCTTTTGACAAATGCTCACGAACTCTCTTAATGAATTCTATCTTAGTATTGAAAGCGAGAATGGTGTAATCATCCCACGGAGTTGCATAGGCTAGAGAAGCAGCTACTAAAGCTGCTAATATTATTTTGAAACCAGCCATAGAAGCGCTCCTATCAATTATTAGTGCATACAATTTGCTGCCTCTATTCCTTCCATACACGATTAAAGAATTTACATCAAAGCTACCTCTTTCAACTGCTCTTTCGACAGTTGCATCAACGTCTATATCGTCTGAATCCCATTTAAATCTCCTTAATGATAACCTTTTATTGTAGAACTTTTCAAAGCTTTTTGATGATATTTTTAAAATTAACTCAGCAGCATACTTTTTAGCCAAGGACCTATAATGTTTACTCATGTAAGGATAAGTTCTAGAGTATAGCTCTAGGACATTAAAGTCGCATTTTCCAACACCGTACTTAAGTATGTCTGTTAAGTCCATATTCATTAATTCCATAGCGGCTCTGAGTGGAGCGACCTTCGAGAGTATTGTTAATCTCTCTACTTGTCTCTCGTACTCTTTTTCTCGAAAAAATTCTCTCTCCTTATCCTCATCCTCTAATACTTCCTTTAAGAAGTCAGGATAGCTCATTCTACTTAGGAGCCTGGTTAAGAGTTCCTTTATGATATCTTCGGGAGAGATCTCAGGGTCCTTGACCCACATCTTGCCTGACATCGCTAAGACCGCTGCATCATAAAGGTCATCAAATGTTAAATAACCTCTTTTCAAATCCTTCAATTTTTGAACTATGTGAACCATATCTATTGCTCCTCTAATAGAGGCGCCCATCTTCACAGCGGGATGACGTCGAGTAGCCCTAGCCAGATCTACAGCTAGTTCCACCAACCACCTTGACCTACACTCCGTTTTTAATTCAACTATCTTCATCTCTTCTTCCTTGCTTTGATAGTCCAGTTTTAATCTACAGAATCTGTCCATTATAGCCCTACTAACCCTACTCACGCCTACATCGTCATAAGGATTCATGCCAGCTATTACCCTAAAGCTAGGCTTAGCCTTGATCACTCCAAGCCTTGGAATGACGAGCTCTCTCTCCTCCATAGCTCTTATTAAGGCGTTGGCAGCATCCTCAGACATTCTATTGAATTCCTCTATGTAGAGTATCCCTCCCTCTAGCATAGCCTTAGTGAGTGGGCCAGGTTCAAAGTACTCAGGCTTGTATCCCTCTTTAAGTACATGAGCTGGATTAAATATTCCAATTAGCTTCTGAGGAGTTAAATCCGCCGATCCTTCAACCATGTAAAAGGGGACTCCACACTCTCTTGCTATGCTTCTGAGAATTGTAGATTTAGTCGTTCCTGGAGGACCTTCTAGGAGTATGTTCTTACCAGCTGCTAGAGCTGCTATGATCGCGGTAACTTCACGTCTTCTACCAATGATGTGTTTAATCACTCTCTCTACTAAGCTAATGTCAGCATAAGGGTTCTCACTCATGATGACACCGCTAGCTTTGAACCACTACTTCTAAATACTCTCCTCAGGCTACTTAAATGTAGTTCGGTAAGGGCTTAGAAACCTTAAAACGAGGGCATTAATACAATCAGGTAGTTGAAAGGTACTTGAAAGAAAAATATAAGGTTGGACCGGTTATCATGAATCTCTCAAGGATTCTAGTAACATAAGGCTTAAATAACTCGTAATGGCCTGCTCTTTTAGTGATGAGTGACTCCAAAGCCGATGAATGAGGAGAAGGCGGGGTTTTCTGAGTACTCACGTTAGGTTTTTATCTAGCACTACCATTAAGATTACGGGGATGAAGAAGCCGTCCCAGGCTTTGCTTAACTGTGCTGAGCTCGCGACGAACTGACCCTAATTAGTGGACGCTTAAAGTAGGAGTAACTCGTGAAAGTCATATACTTTCTAAAGGTAAGAGCCTCTAGGATATCACTATAGAAATAGGAGTATTCTCCATTTCTTATCCTTCGTGCGTTAAAGGACTGATATATTTAAGAGCACAAGTATAAGTCTTGATAAGTTCCTCTTAGAACTTCTGAATATTCAGAGCTTTATATGGGAGGTAATTTAAAGTTCCTATTTATCTTAATCGAGAAGCAGGGCAATAAGTAAGTAAAAACTAAATTATTTCTTACGGAATTTTAAGTAGAGGCTGCACATAGGCTAGGAAGCAGCCCTCAGCATTATTACCGTGGATATATGAAACATATATTCTTCCGACAGGATCAACTGTCACATTATCCACTTGCGCAGCATATTTAATACTATTTCCCTAATTGCGATGCTCTTCAAATCGGCAGTTGTTTTACTTACTGGCACTGATAACTTCTCTCCAAAAATATTCCTCCATTCTCCATCAAAGATTATCACGTAAACGTTTTCGCTCATTTCAGTAATATACTGGTAATAATTCCGTGTAAGTATAATTCTATCTCTGAAAATGTCCTTAATTCCTGTTCCTACAACTTCATAATTTGAACTAAAACTCACTAATACCTCTTCATCAGACCACATTCCATTCCTGATCTCAGCATCATGAGCATAGTGCACGAACTACTAACCAACTTCCTCACTATCATTACCAGCTCATCATCTATGACAAAGAGACAGGGATACGTATATCCTCTGTTTACTTTAAATGGTGCAGTAGTAGATTTAACTCGTAATGTGTCAGGGTCTACGATTATATGAAGCATTGTCCCTGAAAAGGAATGTTCACCACCAAGTAAGTGTAGCAGTCCATCACTAGGGTTAAATATTATTGCAAAAGATGAGTGAGGATCTGACGGTAAGGGATTCTTAGCCACGCTGACTGTAAGTGTCCTCTTTCCTTTATAACTAAATTCATCAATATAGACCTCTCTTCTAGTCCTTACAACAAATGTCTTTCTTAAGTCTCTGACTACGGTGTAGTATGGATGAGTCCTCGTTGAAAAGAATGTCTCAGCAGCAATGAATTGGAACATATCTCTTGCACTCCTTAAGGTTTCAAGCTCTATGCATTTATATGTATTAGCAGTCTCGAGCACCTACAATGGTTTTGATTATTTTTGTAATATGGGTTTCGCTGCTTCCTCTCTAGGGTTTCGAAGATAAATGAGAGCTCCTCTCTTCAATAGTTCTTGTTGCAATGAGGTCTACATCTAAACACTCTAATCTCTTCACAACTACTTCGCCCGCTTTAATAGGAGCTTTAAGCTTTACTCTTGAGAGCTCTTTGATCATCTTTCTTATACACTCTTTGGGAATCGGTTTATTACTCTTAACTGAGACTACTGGAAGCTCACCATTCTTGACTTTAATTACTGCGAAGAACGGCCTCACAGGATTTAACACTTCGCTCTTGGCATACTCTGCTCCTCGTAAGCACATATTGCCTTTGATCTCTATTATGCGGTTATTATCCAACATTACTTCTATCTTGCATCCTACAGGACATACTATACACGTAAGCTTCTTCACTTCTATCAATGCGCATTCACCTCGATTCAAGCACATTTATCGTGAGCTTATGCAATTTAACGACCTTACTAATTTTTCTTTCTGAGATATTCACTTTGAATATCTCAGCTGGAGTAATCATCGCTTGTTGCATTGATAACATTAATTCCGGAATTCTTATCACAGCCCTTCTCATAGGCATTATGACTCTGCCGTAAAGCGTAATTTCTTCTTTAAGCCCCATTAACACTTGAGGTACGATAAACCTAACATTGCTTCCGCAAATCACCCTTAGATAGTACTTAGCTATTAATTTGTCATTCATGAAGAGGACTGCACCCTCAGCAGCAGTCTCTCCCTGCTCCGCAACGGTATCCACGAGATCATTTATAACTAGAGCATTGCCAGCAACGAATACTCCGGGGAGCGAGGTCTCTAGGTACTCGTTAACTACAGGCCCTCCTGTGACAGGGTCTATGAGTGCACCAGCTCTCTCAAGAAGTTGTACCTCTGGCTTAAGACCGGCAGCTATAACGACTGTATCACACTTAATTTCAAACTCTGTATTTGGTATGGGGCTAAGTTTATCATCAACCTTAGTTACAATAACTCGTTCGACTCTCTCATGACCGACTATCCGTCTAACGGCATGACTAAGCAGTAGAGGAATTCCAAAATCTTCGAGACATTGAACAATATTTCTAATTAGCCCGCCAGGCCATGGTTTAACTTCAATTACCGCCTTTACTGTAGCACCTTGCATGGCGAGTCTCCTAGCCACAATTAAACCTACATCACCCGAGCCTACAATTACCACCTCCTTACCTGGCATTACACCATATAAATCCATAAGAGCTTGAACCATACCAGCAGTGTAAACTCCGGCAGGTCTATCTCCAAATATTCCTATCTCATATACTGTCCTCTCACGAGCACCCGTTGCAACTATGACAGTTCTAGTACGAACATCTATTAAGCCCTTCCTAGAGGCTACAATAACGCTCTTTTCATAGTAATCTACGTAACGCAACTCTAAAGCGTAAGAATTAAGGAATACATCTACTCCCCTATCTAAGACAAAGGAAGAGAGCTCTTCAGCAAACTCTGGTCCTGTTAAGTCACGTTTGGAATAGTGCACCCCAAATCCTGTATGTATACACTGAGGGAGTATACCACCTAGCCGTTCCCTATCATCCACTAATATTACCTTATTGACGCTGAGATCTTTAAGCTTAATTGCAGCAGCAAGTCCTGCAGCACCACCTCCTATCACAACTGTGTCTGCGTACACCTTCCTCACGAGCACCACCTAGACTAGTGTATATATGTCCCCTATACCGACCTCGCTCCCACGCTTAGTTAACTTTACACTCCATAGAGCAATGCCCTCAAATTCTGCGATTAACCTTATCAATTGTAATATACAAAAGGCTCCTTGACATCGACCCATACCAGCCCATGTCCTGTATTTGATTCCCCTTACAGTTATCTCCGCACCTATGCTCCTAATTCTCTTCATTGCTTCAATCACTTCAGCTTTAGTGACCAACCTATGCTTACACACTATGACTCCATAATCGGGATCCTCTTGAATTAGCTCGGCTCTCTCTCGATTAGTTGCTTTACTGAATCTTTTGATTCCACGTCTGAAGGGATTCCATTGGTGTTTCTCTTCTAACTCTATTCCTAGCTCTTCTTTCATGATCCTAACAACTTCATAGGCTACCGCTGGAGCTGATGTGAGACCAGGAGACCTCATTCCAGCAGCATTTATAAACCCATAAGGTTCTTCGTAACTCTTTAAAATAAAGTCTCCATGAGGTGGCTCAGGTCGTAATCCTGCAAATGTCTTTATAGCTTTATTTAGAGGAGGTAGCGCTTTAACTAATCTTCGAGCTTCTTTCCATACTACCTCAAGTCCTTTTTCACTAGTTCCCCACTCTTCCTTCTCACTTGGGCTTAAATCTCTAGCTGTAGGCCCTATCATTAGGTTACCTTCAGTAGTCTTAATAACAGCCACTCCTTTTGTAACCGGTGTCGGCACAGGAAAGAGAACTCTAGTTACCTTAGGCCCAGCATCTTCATCAAATATGTAATACTCTCCTATTCGAGGTCTTATGGTGAACTCATCAGCACCAGCTGACTTAGATATCTCATCTGCATAGAGTCCAGCTGCATTAATCACTACATCAGCTTCAATGAAACCACGGCTTGTTTCAACACCAACAACTTCACTACAGCTTGTCTTAACTGAGAGAACTCTTGTATTGAAGTGTGTCATTACTCCATTATCTACAGCATTCTCGACTAATGCTATGACAGCCTCAATCGAATTAATAACGCCTCCTACGGGGGCCCAGAGGGCGGCTCTTACATTATCATTCAAGTTTGGCTCTAAAGTTTGAAGTACATCTCTGTCTTGTAATATCCTAAGTCCTGGCACACCATTTTTAAGCCCACGCTCTCTGAGCTTATGTAGTTCCTCAATCTCTTCTTCTGTAAAGGCCAGGACTAATATTCCAGAGAAGTTAGCTGGTATGTCTAACTCTCTAACCCATCTTCTCCAAAGCTTAGCACCACGAACGCAGAGTCTAGCTCTCATAGGATATTTTTGAGGATCATCATCATATCCTCCATGGATTATCGCTGTGTTAGCTCTTGAAGCACCCCATCCTGCATCAGGTTCCATTTCCACTAAGTGTATCTCGAGGTTCTCATATTTTGATAAGACTCTCGCAATACTCGCTCCAATCACTCCTGCACCTATAATAATCACGCGTATGATTCTCATCTTATCGTCTTCTATAACTCATCACCTATAAGTGCTACTCATAATAGATGTGTCAAGAACCTACGAGTCAGAGTCTTGGGCATTAGTAAGTTTAAAGAAAAAGATTTCAGTGAAGTCAGTAGTTCCGGCACTCTTCACAGAGATTCTCTGGCCTTACGAGCTTCATCATCTGTTATGTATTAGAGCAACTTCCTAATTATGTCTTTCTCCGTCACTATGCCGACTAGAGTTCTACCTCTAACAACTGGTAACCTCCTAATTCCATGCTTTCTCATTATTTCTAAGGCTTTAGTCATGGAAGTATCTGGAGTAACGGTTATTAATGGTTTAGACATTATGTCTTGACATATAGTTGTTCTTGGATCTCTTTCCTCTAGAACTACTCTCTGAAGGATATCTCTTTCAGTAATTATACCAGCTGGTACACCTGCACTCATTACAACAACTGCACCTATATCGTGAGTTATCATCTTATTCACGGCTGCTATGACAGGATCAGAGAAGAGCACGGTTACAACAGGTGTAGTCATTATCTCAGAAACTGCTCTATCAAGTTTTGAAGAAGTTTTACTGACCAAAGTACATCACCAATGAACATTAAAACTTTAGAAAATATAACTTTTTAGT
>Ga0180302_10001070_pt1 | contig 12778 bp, 10 predicted proteins | sample GuaBasSediGuay17_FD_121794 | JGI IMG/M metagenome (GOLD analysis project Ga0180302, IMG submission 121794) | Subseafloor sediment microbial communities from Guaymas Basin, Gulf of California, Mexico - Guay17, Core 4571-4, 12-15 cm | ecosystem: Environmental > Aquatic > Marine > Hydrothermal... | reverse complement strand
TCGTTTAACGCTTCTGTTAATGATACATTGGAGAATTTGACCCTCGGGAAGTTTGATATTAAAAAGGGAAAATAGATAAACTTGTATGGATGTTTTAGATGACCCAGAGGCATGATGATCTTTGGCACTTCATTTTTCGGTAATCCAATGGATTTCAATGTGAAACCAACTGTTGTAACCGTTCCAAGGTCGAGTGCATTGGCCGCCAAATATACATTTTGACCTATCGCCCCTATTTCTGCGCAGCTGAGGTTTTCCTCACCCTTCGTTCTGTTCCAAACTATACCAATCTGGACGGGGGCTTTGTACTGAGAAACATTTCTGTAATCTCCTTCTTTGTACAGCACAAGAGCATGTCTCTCTGGATCATAAACATAAACCCCATCTTTCATCAGAACGTATATCTTTACCGCACAGTTGAAGCAGTGGATCGTTCTACCCTTACTTGTGTACCCGTAAGCGGCCCAGAGGATGGTAGATAAGTCTTTCAAGCTGATGTTTTCTTCGCTAAAAACTCGAACCGAATTTCTTCTCATGAGAGCCTTTTCAAGTGACATCCTTATTTCTTTTGGTGCCGGCAACTTTATCTCCTTAAGGTCTTTGCTCCTAGCGTCTATTAAAACGGGTTGAGAGAGAAGCGCCAAGACAACTAGAACAGCAACCATTTTGCGATTCATGGATTTTAATCTCCTGCTTTAATTTAAAAATCTATGGTTCTGTATATGGCCTTGTAAATATCTCTACAATTTCCTTGGCAGTAACCTTTCCTATTCCATCAACCTGAAATAAATCTTCTTCTTCCGCATTGGCTATGTTTCTTATCGTCTTGAAGTGTTTCAGTAGCCTTTTTGCTAAAACTGCAGATACATTTGGAAGTCCTTCTAATATGTACCTCTGCCTTTCTTCTATGCTCATTGTTCTCTTATCTCCCCTCAGTGCAACCTCTCTCTTTTCCTCCTTCTGTTCTCTCTTTAACATCACGGTAAGCAGATCTGCGGTTTCCTTGTGATTTTTTGTATTTAAGATTGGTATACCATAATCCAGAATAATCGATGCAAGACTTCCAAGGATTGAGGTGTGACTTATATTTCTTCTCCCAAAGATATCATCTCCTTCTATTACAAGTACCGGCTTCGGATAGTTCTGCTTTAGCTCGGCAAGCTGTCTGAACAGCTTTCCACTGATCATCGATTCGAGAAAGTCATCGACGCTCTTTCTTTCTATCGCAACCCTGTTGGAAATGACGTAATCTGCCACTGGCAAGTTTTTTATCTTTGTTCTTATACCCTTCTCATTAAGCTCTTTAACAACCTGAGATCTGCATTCCCTGCTATCTACTACTATCATAAACTCTTCCCTTTCGCAATCCTTAAAGTCGGTTAGTTTCTTCTGCTCAGAAAAGAGATCCACCTTTCCATACTTTTCCATCCTCTTTTTTATCTCCCTCCTCAAATATTCTAGTTCCCTCCTCATCCTCTTTTCCTTCCTGAGAGATGACCAGTAGTATCCTTCATCTGGAGTGTTTTTAGCTATGAGCACCACAACCTTTCCAGCCCTTTTTCTTGCGGTTCTTCCCCTCCTTTGTATCGTTCTGATCTCCGATGGAACCGGCTCATAGAAAACGACCATATCCGTAGATGGTATGTCTATTCCTTCCTCTGCAACCGATGTAGCTATCAAGGTATTATAAATTCCTTCTCTGAATTTCTTTATAACCTCTGCCTGCTCCTTTTGACTCATTCCCTTTTCTTCTCCCCTCGTAGCCTGTCCAACGAACCTCTTTGCCCTTATGATATCATGCAAGTTGAGCTCCTTTTCCACTTCAATGGCTGTGTCCCTGTAATGGGTGAATACAATTACCCTAGAATCTGGCTTTGCCTCAAACTGCTTCTTTACCACATCTACAACCACGTTGATCTTTGGATGCTCAACTTTTATTGTATTTAACCTCGCTATGGCATCTAAAACCCTTTGATCTTTCATGAGATTTTTGGATGCCCTGCTTCCCCCTTTCGATTTCGCTTCCTCCTTGATTTTCTCGAAGAATCTCTTCGCAGCGCTCACGCCCTGCGTTTTGAGAAGTTCAATAGCATGATATAATTTAAGGGCTTCATTCTGTAACGAAGCATAGTTAAAGTACTTTTCCTTCCCTTCTTTCAAGGCTTTTTGTATAATAGTCTGGGCATCTATGAGTTTCTTCTTTGCTATCCTAGATGGTGATGAGGTATCTACCAAACCTTCTTCTTTTAAAGCTTCCAGCCTATCCCGCAAAGCATCTTCGAGCAGTTCTATGATTCTCCTGAAGTCTTCCGGCAGCTCTACCTTTTTCCATATCAGATCTATGTCATGGACGTATGGTCTGACATCGGGATCGTAACTCGTTCTTATTTCTATGTTTTTTATTCCTAGATTTTTGCAGATTTCCAGAATTTTTTCTATTTCACTACCCGGAGAGGCGGTTATGCCCAGAACCAGCCTGTCCTCCCTTTGCTTCTTGTACATCTTCGAGACAAAGACGTATGAATATTCTCCAACTGCCCTGTGAGCTTCATCAAAAACGATCAAGCAAACATCGGAAAGATCCAATTTTCCAGATACAAGGTCATTCTCTATAACTTGAGGGGTAGATACGATGACCAGGGATTTCTCCCATTGCAACTTCCTTTTCAATGGTGATACCTCTCCAGTGAACTGCGCTATCTTTTCCTTATCAATGAGAAGAAATTCCCTCAAAAATGATGCATGCTGGCTGACAAGGGGTTTTGTCGGAGCGAGGAATAGAACCTTTCCTTCATTCCTCTTTAACTTTTCAGCTATTACGAGTAGGGCTATGACGGTTTTTCCCATACCAGTAGGTAAAACTACTAAAGTACTCTGCTTGAGCGCAGATATTGCAATCGAAACTTGGTATTCCCTGTACTCTATCGATTTCGGTTTTATCAAATCATGCTTTACGTACACGTTTTCGGTATACACGGACAATTTTAATTAGTTATGGACTCTTTGATACTAGATGTGCTTCGATGATCTACAATTTATGCAGATTCCATTCTGAAAATCAAAACATTTTTCGCAAACTATCCTTCCACAGAGCCTACACGTATATCTTGCTCCAGCCCTTCCGCATATGCTACATAAACCTATCAATTCCATTCTCCTTCTCACCCAATTCCACCATTATCTTGATAAGTTCTTTAAGTGGCAGGTTTGTAACGACAAGAGGTATATCCTCCATGTCAGCCAACTTGATTGCAAGGGGATCTATGGAGTTGGGTTTGTGATATACAACAATGCTGGGTTTAACTGGATGAACCCTTATGGCTATCATTGGACTCCTTCCGTACTGAATGCCGGTAAATACGAGTGCCCTTTCGGTACTCCAACCATAGAGATGAACAAAATCTGAGGGTCTGAGGGTTTTTATGGTTTTTATGCTGTCAATTACCGTAAACCCCTTTATGCTTTTCTTCTCGATACTGCTCGAGCTGTTTACCACCCTTCCCTTTATGGCTTTTGTGAAAACCTTTGCAGGTATAGAAAAAGGATATTCCATTATTTCCAATATGCCTTCCCTCGTCTCTATCATGGAAGTATACTTGTGCAGGGTCTTGCTCCCTCTCTTTTCATCTATTTCAAATAGGGCTTCAATCAATTTTTTTATGTTCTGTATGCCCGGAGATCTTCTCCTTCCCGCCTCATAATCGCTTATCACGCTTGGAGAGATACCCAATGTCTTCGCAAGTTCGGTTTGAGACACTCCAAATATCTCTCTCCATTTCCTTATTGTCTTTCCGGGGCATGGACTCAAGGTTATTTCTCCGGCTATCTTCTCGGCCAATCTATTTTTTATCCTCATGCTTCTCTACCGGCCTGAATTTGTATCCATAATAAATGGCACCAGTCCAGCCATCGTCCTGTATCCTTCTGAAAGTAGCTTCTACTTCCATCCCTATTTTTATTTTATCGAGGTCACAGTCAACTATCTGAGAAGTCACCCTCACTCCTTCCTCAAGCTCAACAACTGCGACTGCATAAGGCACTTGTCCCTCAAATTTCCTTGGAGGTACATGAATTATGGTATAGGTTATAACTTTGCCTCTTCCGCTTAGCTTCACTTCTTCCATTTTTCCTATGCTCTTCCTCCTGCAGAATGGGCACACTTCTCTCTGAGGGAAGTAAATCCTGTTGCATACCTTGCATTTTGTTCCTATCAGGTTATACCTTTGAGGAATTTCCCTCCAAAATCTCGATACGGCCTCTCCTCCCATTTAAACCGCCTCCAGTATATGAACTGTACATGATGCTCCACTTCCTCCTATGTTGTGCGCGAGCCCTATTCTGGCATCTGGAATCTGCCTCTTTCCAGCTTCTCCTCTCAGTTGCAAAACTATCTCCGCAACTTGAGCTACGCCGGTAGCCCCAACTGGATGTCCTTTAGCTTTCAAGCCACCGCTTGGATTCACCGGAATCTCTCCATCTCTAGCTGTTAAACCTTCTTCAACCGCCTTCCCTCCTTCTCCTTTTTTTACAAAGCCCAAGTCCTCTATTGCCAATATCTCAGCTATGGTAAAGCAATCGTGTACTTCAGCAACATCTACATCTTTAGGTTGTATCCCAGCCTGCTTGTAAGCTTCTCTAGAAGCTTTCACGGTTGACATGAAAGTGCAAATGTCTTCTCTACCGTGCAGTGCTAGAGAATCTGTTGCCTGTCCAGAACCTATTATTTTAACTATTTTATCCGTGTATTCCTTTGCCTTTTCAAGCGGACAGAGGACGAGAGCAGCTGCCCCATCGCTAATTGGAGAACAATCCAAAAGATTCAAAGGGGTCGCCACTGGTGGAGAATTTATCACATCTTCTACGGTTATTTTTCTGTGGAACTGGGCATTTGGATTTAACAAAGCGTTCTCGTGATTCTTTACAGCCACCATTGCCAGCTGTTCTCTTGTGGTGCCATACTCATACATGTGCCTTCTCGCAATCATTGCATAGAGTGCTGGAAACGTCACACCAAAAAATGCCTCCCATTCTTGATCCGCAGCCATCGCCAAGATGTTCGTCGCCTCGCTACCAACGACATCTGTCATCTTTTCCACTCCACCCACTATTACGATATCGTGAATCCCCGCTGCCACCGCAATGTATGCATGCCTCAACGCCATTCCTCCAGATGCACAAGCGCTCTCTATCCTGGTAGCTGGAATGTGCATGACAGATAATCCAGAGCTATCTGCAACTAGAGCTCCAACGTGTTCTTGACCAACGAATCTACCTGGACTCATCGAGCCAACGTAAAGAGCGTCTATTTCAGAACCCTTTATTCCAGCATCTAGTATAGCTTTGGTACCCGCCTCTGTTATCAGTTGACGAAATGATTTATCCCATAGCTCTCCAAACTTGGTGAGACCAACTCCTATTATCGCAACTTCCCTCATTTAAATCACTCCCAGTACAAAATATCCCTATACTTTGCATAAATTGCATAGTCAATGTAGTTCTTTCTGTTGATAAGTTGAGAAACGGTCGGAGCCTTCTCCCTTGGAAAACTCTCGATCGCATCCGTGACAGTTATGTCGAAAGAATCGCTTCCAGCTCCAGAGCCATAGCTCGTCAGGAGAATCCTTTCTCCGGGTTTTGCTACATCAAGAACGGCAGCCAAGCCAAGCAGAGAACTTCCAGAATATGTATTCCCTATAAATGGACAGAGCAAACCTTGTTTGATTTGCTCTTCCTTAAACCCAAGCATTTTCGCCACAGCCCTTGGAAACTTTCCGTTCGGCTGGTGGAATACCGCATAATCGTAATCTTCTGGCTTCGTTCCCATTTTCTCCATGAGGCATTTTGTCGCATTGATTATGTGCCTAAAGTAAGCTGGGCTTCCAGTGAACCTTCCTCCATGAGCTGGATACTTTCTTCCCTCCCTCCTCCAAAAGTCCGGTGTATCCGTTGTAAAGGAGTAAGTTCCATTTATCTCTGCGATCACTCCATCCTTTCCTATTATAAAGGCGGCACCTCCAGCAGCAGCTGTATATTCCAGTGCATCTCCAGGTGCTGCCTGAGCTGTGTCTGCACCTATGGCTAAACCATATTTTATCATCCCAGTTTCTATCAGTGCCATACAGCTCTGGATTGCAGCTGTTCCAGCCTTACACGCGAATTCATAGTCGGCAACCATTAGAGAAGGGGTCGCTCCTATTGCTTCTCCAACTATTGTGCCAGTGGGCTTTACCGCATATGGATGTGATTCGCTTCCAACGTAGATTGCTCCGATTTCCTTTGGATTTATTCTAGCCCTGGCCAGTGCATATCTTGCAGCTTCCACGCTTATGGTTGCGGTATCCTCATCCAAAGATGGTACCGATTTCTCATAGACACCTAGGCCCTTTTTAATGGTTTCTCCATCCCTTCCCCACGTCTTTGCTATATCGTCGACCTTTATTCTATGAATAGGTATAAAAGCTCCATAGCTCACTATACCTACCTTGCCCATGATGCATCGCACAGAGAAAGGAAAATCGATATTTAAAATTGACGTTTTATTTTTCGACGATTTTAAAAATCTATCCAATCAGAGAAATCTTTCCTCCTCTTTTGAGAGCTTTCAAAGCTTCTTCCGTGAACTTTTCTATCTTTTCCTCGCTGTACAGTTCTCTTAAAGCCTTTATGTTCTGCTCCTCTATCATTTTTCTCGCTTCCTCTCTCTTTCTCCTATTTTCCTCTCTTATGGATATTATTTTGGATCTCATCTCAACGACCTTTTTATGAACCGCGTCGGCTTCTCCCTTTATTTTCATGTATTCCTCGTGCTTCTTTCTTATTTCATTTATGAGGGCAGCTACCTCATTAAACAGTTGAACAAACTTCTCGTGATACTTTTGGCTTTCCTGATAGTACTTCAGAACCTTTTCATGTTCCTCATTTGCCTTTTTGAATAGCTCATCTATGGTCTTTTCCTTTTCGCTTAACTCCACTTCTATCTGTTTCTGCTTCTCCAGTTCTCTCTTCAGCCTCTCGTATTCCTCTCTCTTCTTCCTTATCTCTTCTATTATCTTGTCCTCCTCTTCCTTGGTTAACGGCGTTGTTTCTTGCTTGTATTCCAGCATCTGTAGATCAGCTTTTACCTCTTCCACCCTTAGAGGCAAGCTCTTTATGATAACTTTTTTTCCCTTCCTCCTCTCCTCAATAAGTTCTTTTGCCTTCTTTTGAAGCTGATTCCTTAGCTCCTTGTGTTTCTTCATTTCTTCAACTGCCTTGTTCCTCAGCTCCTTGTACTTGTTCATTTCATCCATCAATTCTCTTTTTCTTTTCACCAGAAGATCTCTTTCTTCCCTTACCATCCTAGCAAGCTCATTCAGCTCGTTTCTCCTCTGGATTAACATCTGATACTTCTTTTCCGCATTTCTCAGCTGTTCCAACTTTATCCTTTCCAAATACATCCTCCCCTACGCTTTCTTGACAACTATTCTCAACCTATTCCTACCTTCTACGGCAACCCATGGTAGCTTTATATCTGCATAGCCTCCAGCGGGTATGCTTATACCATCAACCCTGTTCTTCTCGACTCCATTCACTGACAGCACAACAGATATATCTCTGGCTGTGACATTTCCGTCATTTCTTAGAGTGAACCTAGTTGTAATGGTGTCTCCTGCTTTAAATATTTTTGGCCAGTGGAATACGCCAGTTATCTTTAACTTAGGTTTAGCTCCTTTAACTATTGCCAGTACCGAAATGCTTGTTGTTTTGCTCTTCTCTGCTGGTGTAACTTGTAGCTCAACTTCCGCCCATCCTTCTGGATCTACTTCGCTAGTCGGCTTTACGATTAGCTTTAATTCCTTGCTTTCAGAGGGATCTAGGACTACCTTGTCTTCCGGTATTTTTATTTTCCAACCATCTGGTATTTTTTCTTCATTTACCGAAACCTTGTAAGTTAATCTCCTTCTAGTTGGATTCCTCAAAGTTATATTATAAATTGCTTCCTTACCTGGTTCAACCTCCCTTATCCTATCCAAACAAATCAACTCTGCAAATTCCCTTTTTATCATATAAACGATTACAAGAATAACGATCGCAACGATTACGAGAACAATGATCATCAAAGCTATTCCAGCAGATGGGCCAAAGGTTTTATCTAAATGCAGGGCTCCGGCTGCAGAATCAAAAAATTCAGCAATCAATTGAATCACATTTGGAGCTATTGCGGTAGTAATGACGGTTGAAAAGTTCTTGTCTGAAGAATTTGTTTTGGAAACCACTATGAAAGTTAAAAAATCTTCTGTCCCTTCCTTTGCATAGCTCGGAACGTGAATGGTTATATTTATTTTTGCTCTCTCGTTTGGAGCAAGTTTTATTTCATGGGGCTCTATGTCAATATCCCAATTATTGGATGAATTGGCTTGAATGATGAATGTATCTATGTCGTTGCCGGCATTTTTAATTTCAAATGTATAGGTATGACTTTTTCCTATCCTTACCTTGGCATCCTTCGGCTTTATGATTTCTACATTGAACACCCTCAATTCCTCAGATAGTTGTATATAGCATGTTATGTTGTCCCTACCTCTTTCTCCTTCAGCATAAATGTTGAGAGCCACCTTTTTTCCATATTCCGCACTTTCGGAAGGAGTAACCGTAACGGTGATGTATGCGCTTTCCTTCGCTCCTACCCAAGTTCTTCCTCTATTGTACCTTATGTTCTCCTCCACGTAGGTAATTTCGTCACTCAAACCATCTATGGCGCAATTCCAGCCAGCTGGGGTTACCGCAAAATCTAAGTCTATGAGCCATATGGTAACATTTACTGTATCCTCTCCTTTCCCTTCGTTCGATAGTTTGATCTTGAAAGTAGCTTCTCCACTCCTCAAAATTTTCTGCTGAGAGGGTGATTCCAGTTCCAGCTTTATATCATTTGGATCAAAGAGACTTAGCTCGACGTAAGAGGGATATCTCGTGCAGTTGTACTTCAAAGTGGGCTCCATGCCCTTTAACAAATCGCCAAACAAATGGGGTACATCCCACTTTACATCGAGAGCTATGGTATGACCTTTCTCTACAACGTGATCTACATTATTTAGTTCTATGTAAGTGATATTCTTTGCAAATGGGGTGATAACGTAAGTAAAGTTAGATGCTATGGTTGAAACTTCGTTCAAACCTTGATCTAGTTCAACCAAGACCGCTTTTATTTTATACCTAGGAAGAACTATTCCGGCATTTTCTCCATAACTTGGATAATCTATATGGAGGCAAACCTTCACTTCACCATGTATTCTGGTTACGGATTTGAAAGGCTTGTAGAGAATCCATCTCGCGCCATCACTTGATAGGCTGATCTGGCTCTCCTCTCCAAGTAGGGGAGGAACATCGGATAAGGCTCTTTTCTCTCCATCAAGTTCATTACTTAGGAAGTATCTCCTTTTTCCCCTCTCTTTTCTCTCAACGAATTTACCAGTTATCGTTATACTTGAAGGGTATTTACAACTATCATAAACGAAGCTAACATTGAGTATGCTTTCCAGTAAAGGTTTTAAGATATTGAAGAAACTAACAGCAAGCTTCACAAGGTTTTCCTTTTTTGATAGATTTTCAAATCCAAGTTCCTTCAAGATCTCTATAACGAAGGTAGCATTAAGCTCACCAAGCCCGCTCAATACTTCTCTTATCCATGCGAGCTCATTCTCTGCCTCTACGGTAACGGTTAAGGTGCCAAAATTTGATTTGGCACGATAAACTACTCCTTTTAACACGAAGGTTACGCGATGTATGTTCCTTTCAGAAAATTTTTCCTTTAGCGGAAAAAGCGCAGAAAGGTCTAGATTGGATAAGTTTTTAGGGCAACTCTTTATGGTTATTACCTTTTCTTTGATTAATTCGTTACCATCTAGTATCCTTATAATAAATCTCTCCTCTCTTCCAAGACTTAGATTAGAGATCTCGCTTAGGAATACGCTCCAGTTTACTTTGGTTAGGTTTTCAAAGATTATTCCAAGGAATTTGGTTATGTTGCTCAGGGAAAAATTACCGATGGTTACGTTTGCAAATTTTGAGGTTAGGTTGATGAGCTCATCGATCACATTTGGAGATACATTTACCAACGGAACATTAAAGTAAAGATCAAATATCATGTCGCCGGAGATCTCTAAAACATCTTCCATGCTATAAGTTCCCTTAGCAGCATCACTTATGTTCTCTTTCGATGGAAAACTCCTATTTAGTACCCCTATACTTCCTATACCTCCGAGATAACTTTCTTCTACTTCATGGAAATAAAAAGTGGAAGTCGTTCTCTCTGCATAAACAATGGGAAAAGATTCTGCCAGTAAAAGAAAGAGTAATGCTATGACGATGACCCCCCTTTTTAACATATCAGTATCCACCATTGTTGATGCACTTATTTAACTTGTTTTTATCAGCGACTTTGTATTTAATAAAGCTTTTGTTTTACAATACCAAGTGAGACTCGAAAACCAGTAGAAAATTTAAAATATTCGAAAAGTTTCTGAGTCAGGTGCAAGCTTTTGGGAGTGTGAGGAATGCCTCGTGGAATGGGTAGAAGAGGTATGGGAGCTGGGCCAGGGGGAGAATGTTATTGCCCAAACTGCGGTTACAGAGAACCTCATCAGGCGGGCGTACCATGCCACACAAAGAAATGTCCAAGATGTGGTGCTCCCCTTGCAAGGTTATAGGTGATGGGAATGAAGGTTGCGATATCAGCTAATGGAAATGATCTTGATGCGCTCGTCGATCCAAGGTTTGGAAGATGTCCGTTTTTTATCTTGATCGACCCAGAAAATATGGAATATGAGGTAATAAAAAATGAAGCATCTCAAAGCATGGGCGGGGCAGGTATAAAGGCTGCTCAAACGGTGATAAAGAGTGGAGCTAGAGCTGTTATAACTGGAAATATGGGACCAAATGCTTTTGCCGTTTTAAAGGCGGAGGGAGTGAAGATATATGCTGGAGTAAGCGGAAAGATTAAAGATGTTATTCAGCAATTCAAGGAAGGAAAGTTAAAGGAAAGCGAAAGTGCAAGTGTTGAAAGGCATTTCGGAATGAGGAAATGATGAAAAATAAGGTGAAGGAACTCGAAAAGCTGGATGAAAAGATAAGGGAAAATTTAATGGATGTTAAAAGAAGGATAGCTATACTGAGCGGAAAGGGAGGTGTCGGAAAAACCACGGTTGCCGTTAACCTTGCCCACTCTTTAGCTCACAAAAATTTCAAAGTTGGTTTATTAGATGCCGACTTGCATGGCCCAAACGTGGCGAGGATGCTCGGTATCGAGGGATCTCCAGTAGTTGGAAAAGAAAACGAAATAGAGCCGGTTGAAGTGGAAAAGAATCTTAAGGCATTTTCTCTGGCTTTGGCCATCAATAAAGACGTTCCGGTAATATGGAGAGGACCACTTAAGACTATAGCTATTAAGCAACTGATCGGGGAAGTTAAATGGGGTGATTTAGATTTTTTGATTGTGGATCTACCCCCTGGAACTGGAGATGAAGCCTTAACCGTAGCTCAAACCATAGAGAAAAGCGAAGCCATCATAGTTACAACTCCTCAGGATGTAGCTTTACTAGATAGCAGAAGGGCTGTAAACTTCGCCAGGCAACTTGGAATGAGGATCCTGGGGATAATAGAAAACATGAGCGGTTTTAAATGCCCTTACTGTGGAAGGGAGATAGATCTCTTCAAAGTTGGAGGTGGAGAGAGATCCGCGAGGGAGCTTGGAGTAAAGTTTCTTGGGAGGATACCGATCAGCATAGATATAGTAAGAGGTAGCGATGAGGGAAAGCCCTTTGTTCTTGAAAATTCAGATCTCAGAGAAGTTTTTATGGACATTGTGGAAAAGGTGTTGGCATGAAAACTTCACTGGATTGCATACCATGTTTTCTTTCTCAATCGCTTGAAGCTTCAAGGATGGTGAGCGACGACAGAGAAGTTCATGAAAAGGTTCTGAAGAAGGTGATGAATTACCTGCAGAACATCTCCTTTGATTTTCCTCCTCCATTCGTGTCGAGAAAGGTTCACGAGATAATAAGGAGAGAAGTTGGCTCGAAAGATCCATACAAGACCGCTAAGGAGAAATCTAACATCGTTGCGAAAGGATACTATGAAAAACTGAATAAAATAGTTGATGAAAGTCAAGATCCCTTTATCTGCTCACTTAAAGTTGCTATAGCGGGAAATGCAATAGATTTTGGAACCATGAATAGAATAGGTATAGATGAGGCTATAGAAAGGGTTCTGAATAGCGAATTGGATAGCTCAACGTGCGAAAGGCTGAGAAAAGATATTGAAAGAGCGGAAAGCATTCTTTATTTGGCGGATAACGCCGGAGAAACCTATTTTGATAAAGTTCTTCTCGCTCAGCTTGAAGGGAAAGAAATTACGTACGTTGTTAAGGCTAATCCAATAATTAATGATGCAACTATTGAAGATGCCTTGCTAGCGGGTATAGATGAACATGCTGAGATTTTGGCAGGCGATGAAGGTCAGGAAAGCTCGGCCCCAGCCATCATACTGGACTATTCCTCAGAACGATTTAGGAAGAAATTTTGGGATGCAGACGTTGTTATAGCGAAAGGTCAGGGTAACTATGAAGCTTTAAGCGAAGTCAACAGGAAAATATACTTTTTGCTTATAGCTAAGTGCAGACTTGTGGCTGAGGATTTGGGTTGCGAAGTGGGTTGCCCAGTTATAAAATTGAAAGGCGAAGGGGATGATACTCTCCATAGCAAGCGGTAAGGGTGGAACTGGAAAAACGACGGTTGCCGTTAAT
>Ga0180302_10001069_pt1 | contig 12786 bp, 12 predicted proteins | sample GuaBasSediGuay17_FD_121794 | JGI IMG/M metagenome (GOLD analysis project Ga0180302, IMG submission 121794) | Subseafloor sediment microbial communities from Guaymas Basin, Gulf of California, Mexico - Guay17, Core 4571-4, 12-15 cm | ecosystem: Environmental > Aquatic > Marine > Hydrothermal... | reverse complement strand
TATTCAAGCTCCGTTCTCGTAGCATCCTCAGCCGAAAACTCTACGGTTACGCCGTGGCCTTTAAGGTATTCCACCGCCTCCACGGCGCTCTCCAAAACCTGCTCCCTACTCATGTTCAACTTATACTTGATGTGGATGTCGGAGGTGGCTATGAAAACGTGGACGCTGTCGACGTCGCAGGCTAGGGCTGCATCAAGGTCACCCTTAATCGTCCTGGCGAGGGCGCAGACCTCAGCCTTCAAGCCCTCCTTTGCAATAAGTTTTACGGCTTCAGCCTCTCCGGGTGAAACCTGGGGGAAGCCCGCCTCTATAACGTCTACTCCAAGCCTGTCAAGCTGGCGGGCTATCTGAAGCTTGTCCTCAATGGTTAAGGCTACCCCAGGCGTCTGCTCCCCATCCCTAAGCGTGGTATCAAAAATTCTGATGTATCGAGGCTTCAACCTCCCTCCTCCGCCAGCTTCAAAACCTTCTCAGCTACAGCCCTCCCTACATCCATGGTTTTGAAGGTGCCGCCAAGGTCTTGGGTTACCACACCCTCCCTAAGGGTTTCGGTTACGGCTTCCTCGATGAGCTGGGAGGCTTGGAGGCATCGTCCATCCCCCCATCTTTCCCCAAGCCACCTGAACATTAGGCCTGCTGAAAGAATCATGGAGAGTGGATTAGCCTTCTGCTGGCCTGCTAGGTGGGGGGCTGAGCCGTGGATAGGCTCGAAGAGGGCGAAGCTGTCGCCTATGTTGGCTCCAGGAGCCATGCCTAAGCCTCCAACCAGCTGGGCGGCTTCATCGGAGAGGATGTCCCCAAACATGTTTGGTATGACGATTACGTCGAACTCGTGGGGACGCTTAATCAGGTTCATGGCAGCTGCATCCACGTACATTTCCCTGAAGGCTACATCTGGGTAGGCTTCAGCCACCCTCCTACACTCCTCAGCGAAGAGGCCGCAGGTAGCCTTCATAACGTTCGCCTTATGGACGGCTACCACCTTACGCTTCCTCGCCCTAGCAAGCTTGAAAGCGTATTCGGCTATGCGTCTTGAAGCCCTTCGGGAGATAACCCTGAGGGCTACGGCTACCTCCCCATCCGGCGTGGTATACTCGAAACCCTTGTAGAGGTCCTCCGTGTTCTCCCTCACGATAACCATGTCTATGTCCGGGCGTAGACATGGAACCCTCGGGTAGGCCTTAGCCGGCCTAAGGTTCACGTAGAGGTCAAACATAAGTCTGAGCCTAACTATGACGTCGGCAGCTGTTTCGCCTACAGGCCCCTTAAGGCAGACATGGGAAGCCTTAATGGTTTCAATGGTTTCCTCGGGTAGTGGAACTCCACGCCTAGCCATGCATTCGTCTCCAGCCTCAACCTCTAAGATTTCAAGGTTTACGTTTAACCCTTCCATGATGGATTGGAGGACGGGTAGGGTTGCCTCCACCTGCTCGGGTCCTATGCCATCCCCACGGATTAAGGCCACCCTGTAGGCTTTCATCCCTCCCCACCAAGCCTTTCCTCCACGTAGGCAAGTAAGCCTCCCAACTCCAAGATTTTGAGTAGGAAGCCTGGGAGGGGCTTAGCCTTAAGCGTGAAGCCCTGGCTTAGGTTTTCCACCAAGCCCTCGCGAAGGTTAATCCTCAGCCTATCCCCCTCCATAGTTCGGCTTGAAATCCCCCCGCATTCAAGGGCTGGGAGGCCTAGGTTCACAGAGTTTCTGAAGAAGATTCTGGCGAAGGATTCAGCTACCACGCATTTCACACCCGCATGTTTGAGGGCGAGGACAGCGTGCTCCCTACTAGAGCCGCATCCAAAATTCCTTCCGGCCACCAGGATTTCGAAGTCTCTAAGCTTGGCTGGAAGCTCGGGGTCTAAGCCTTCAAGGGCGTGGGCCGCAAGCTCCTCAGGCCTGGTTGAAACAAGATATCTGCCTGGTATGATGGCGTCGGTGTCCACGTTGTCTCCGCATTTTAAGGCTTTACCTTCAAAGATCATTAGGCTACCTCCCTTGGATCGGTTATCCTACCCGTTAGGGCTGAGGCTGCCACTGTTGCGGGGGAGGCAAGGTAGATTTCAGCCTTAGGGCTTCCCATCCTCCCCGTGAAGTTTCGGTTGGTGGTGCTTATGCATCTTTCGCCTTCGGCTAGTACGCCCATGTGGCCTCCTAGGCAGGGGCCGCATCCCGGGGGTGCTACTACCGCCCCAGCCTCAACGAAAACCTGGATTAAACCCTCCTCTAAGGCTTTCAAGTAGATTCTGCGGCTTGCAGGGATAACAATCATCCTTACTCCCTTTTTCACCCTTCTACCCTTAAGGATTCCAGCTGCAAGCCTAAGGTCTTCAAGCCTAGCGTTAGTGCAGGAGCCCAGTAGGGCTTGGTCTATCTCTACGCTGGAAAGTTCGCCAGCTGGCTTGACATTGGCTGGGCTTGGAGGAGCAGCTACCAAAGGTTCAAGCTCTCCAGCATCGAATTCAAGGGTTTCAGCGTACTGGGCTTCTGGATCGCTCTTCACGAGGGTGAAATCCCCCTTCACGCCTGCCTCCGCCAGGTATTGGAGGGTTTTATCGTCTGGCTCCATGATTCCGGTTTTAGCTCCCATCTCCACGGCCATGTTGGTTATGGTCATCCTCCCATCGACGGATAGGGCTTCAATGGCTTCACCTTTAAACTCCACGCTCATGTAGTTTGCACCCTCCACCCCAACCCTTCCAAGCACATAGAGAATTAGGTCCTTGCTGGTGACGAGGCGGCCGAGTTTTCCGGTAACCCTCACCAGCATGCTCTCAGGTACTTTGAGCCAGAGTTTTCCGAGGGCGAGGGCTGCGGCGGCGTCGGTTGAGCCAACTCCAACGGCGAAGGCTCCGAAAGCCCCATACGTGCACGTGTGGGAGTCCGCTCCCACGATGAGCATTCCAGGCTTCACGTAGCCCTCTTCCGGAAGCACCTGGTGGCATACTCCCTCACCCACGTCGTATAGGGCTTTAACCCCAAACTCGGAGGCAAAACTTCTGAGAAGCCTATGGTTTTCAGCGGATTGAACCCTGTCGGCTGGGGTTTGATGATCCAAAACTATGACCAGCCTCTCTGGGTTGCGGATTCTCGGCTTGCTCAGTGTTTTCAAAGCCTTCACGGTTAGGGGCCCCGTAATATCGTTAACCATTACAAGGTCTACTTCTGCCTCTACGAAGTCTCCAGGCTCAACGCTGGGCTGGCCTGAAGCCCTAGCCAGGATTTTCTCGGCTATGGTTCGCCCAGCCATCCTTCCCCTTACCTTTCCAAGCCTGACATCTTCCTTATGAGTCTGCCAACCTGCTCAAGCTGGTGGGCCTTAACCTCCTCGAACATGCGGTGGAGGTTTCGCCTCCCAGCCTTATACTCTTCAAGCCAGGCCTTGGTGAAGCTTCCATCCTTCACAGCCCTAGCTGCCCTACGCATATTCTCCTTCACGTGTTCATCTATGATTTTTGGGCCTACGGAGAGCCCCCCATACCTAGCCGTTTCGGAAACCGAGGAGAGCATGTAGGTTAAGCCTCCCTGATAGATTAGGTCTACGATGAGCTTTGCCTCATTGCAGGCTTCGAAGTAGGCGAGTTCGGGTGGGTAGCCCTCCTCAACCAGCACCTCAAAGGCCTTCCTAATGAGTTCCATGAGGCCTCCAACCAGTACGGTTTGCTCCCCTATGAGGTCGCTTTCCGTCTCATCCTTGAAGGTGGTTTCCAGAACCCCAGCCTTAGTGCAGCCTAACGCCTTAGCCATCTCTAAGGCTAATTCCCTAGCCCTACCCGAAGCATTCTGGTGGACGGCTATCAGGGCTGGGACGCCGAAGCCTTCAAGGTATACCTCCCTAAGCCTTGGGCCTGGAGCTTTGGGAGCCACCATGATCACGTCTATGTTGGGGGGTGGAATAATAAGCCTATAGTGAATGTTGAAGCCGTGGGAGAAGCATAACGCCTTTCCAGCCTTAAGGTTGGGCTCAACCTCAGCCCTATAGACTTCAGCTTGAACCATGTCGGGGATGAGCATGTGAATGATGTCGGCTTCACGGGAAGCCTCCCCAACGCTTTTAACCCTTAAGCCTTCTGCTTCAGCCCTCCCCCAGGAGGAGCCTCCAGGCCTAAGCCCTACAACCACGTTTAGGCCTGAATCTTTGAGGCATAGGGCTTGAGCCCTACCCTGGTTTCCATAACCTATGACGGCTATGGTCATATCTTTAAGATAGCTTGTTTTCACGTCTTCGTCATGGTATATTTTAACCATGCCTCACAACTCCAAACTTATCCTCATCCTCTATGGTTTTCCCTCCTCTTACGAGGGCTGTTATCCCCGTTCTAGCCATCTCCTTTACTCCGAAGCCCTTCACAATATTCAGGAAGGCGTCAATCTTCCTGGATTCGCCTGTTATCTCCACGGTTAGGGCGTCCTCAGCCACATCGACGATTCTAGCCCTGAAAATCTGAGCGTAGTTTAGAATGTCAGCTCTAGCCTGAGGATTTGAGGCTTTAACCTTTATTAGGGCTAGCTCCCTGAGGACGGAGGACTCCTCGGGTATTCTGGCCACCCTAACGGTTTCCACCAGCTTGTAGAGGTTTTTCATCACCTGGCTTACCTCCCGCTCATCCCCCCTAATCACGATGGTCATCCTTGAGAGGCTGGGGTCAGCTAGCGTTCCCACCGTAATGCTTTCAATATTGAAGCCCCTACGCCTTATCATGTTGGTTACCCTGAAGAGGACTCCAGGCTTGTTCTCCACGATTAAGGCGAAAATCTGGTCTTTAGCCTCACCACTCAACCCTATTTTCCCTCCATAAACCTTCACTTTCAGGGTGGACGACGACTCGCTGCCCTTTCCTTAACCGCCCCTCAGAGAACGTAATCCCTCACTGCGTCCACCACTAGCCTTCCTCCGCCAGAAGGGAGAAAAACCCTGATAAAATTAAAAAACCTTTCCCTTCCACAAACCGTGAAAAATTTTTAATACTTGGGTCAAGGAAAAATTGAAAATTGGACTTATTGGCTGGAAGGGGAAGCGTAAATGTATGGGTATGCGGGAAGAATTCTCAGGGTTGACTTAACGGAGGGTAAAACCTATACGGTTTCCACCACCACTTATGCGGATAGGTTTCTGGGCGGCATAGGCTTCGCAGACAAAATATACTGGGATGAAGCTAGGCCTGACATGGATCCCTTCGACCCTGAAAGCTTGCTCTTCTTCACCGTGGGCCCCCTCACGGGAACCCTGGTTCCAGGCTCAGCCAGAACCATTGTGGCGGGAAAAAGCCCCATAACCTATCCAAGGCCAGCCTATACGAGAAGCAGTTTTGGAGGTGAGTGGGGGCCGGAACTCAAATTCGCAGGATACGACTGCTTAGTCATTAAGGGGAAAGCTGAAAAACCCGTTTACCTTTGGATTCAGGACGACAACGTGGAGATTAGGGATGCAACCAGGATTTGGGGTGCCGACGCCTATGCAACCCAAGACCTAGTTAAAAGGGAGGTTGGAGATGAGAGAGCCCAGGTGGTGGCCATAGGCCCGGCTGGTGAAAAACTCGTCCGCTTCGCCTGTATCATCCATCGTAGGGCTAGGGCTGCAGGTCAGGGTGGATTTGGAGCTGTCATGGGCTCCAAGAACCTGAAGGCCATAGCTGTCAGGGGAACTAAGGGCGTAGCCGTCGCAGATCCTGAAGGAGTGCTAGCCCTTAGAGAGTATGTAACACCACGCTTCGTCATCTGCTGCTCCTCCATAGAGGATAGCAGGAGGTTTCATGCCACCAGAGACCACTGGAACATTACCAAGATGGCTAACCCCTGGATTCCACCCTTCATCAAGAAGTATGGCCTGGATAGTAGGGGTAGGGTTAGGAACACTGGATGCTTCGCCTGCCCCATAGGATGCCACAACTACTGTGAGGTTCCAGGCTTCCCCGGAGGCGAAATCAGCTGCCTCCAGTGGTGGTATGCAAACCTGATAACGAATAGGAGTCCCCTCCCAGACGAGAAAGCTGAAAGAGCCACCTGGGAGGCGAAAACCCTTGCAGACCAGTACGGCCTAAACGCCTACGAGTTTATGCAGATGATCCCATTACTGAGAGCCCTACACGCCGACGGGATCATCGACGACGAGAAGACAGGCATACCCATCTCAAAGTTTCCGGACAGGGAGTTCATGGTCACCCTTCTTAGGAAGATCACCTATAGGGAGGGGTTTGGAGATATCCTGGCTGAGGGAACCTGGAGGGCTGCTGAAAAGCTTGGAGTGCTTGAAGAACACTTCCTGAAGAGGGATCTAGGCGAATTCAGCGGGAGCTACTTCGTGAGCGGGGGAGCTGGAGGCCACGGCTTCTCAGGCCACTATGATCCCAGAGCCTTCATTCTCGACGCCCTCCTATGGGCCATGTATTCAAGGGATCCCTTCGACCACGCCCACGAGGACACAAACCTAGTCTTCTGGAGCGGCCTACCCTTCGAGGAGCAGAAGAAGATTGCAAAGGAGATTTATGGGTCTGAGAATGCCATTCACCCCATAGGGAAGCCTGAATACGATGAGGATAAGGCTAGAGCCGTCATCATCATAGAGAATAGAGCAAACGTTAAGGATGCCCTAACCCTCTGCGACTGGCTTTACCCCATGATCCTAGACGCCGTCACAGGCGGGGTTGGAGACCTAACCGTTGAAAGCAAATTCTTCACCGCCGTAACGGGTAAGGAAATGACCTACGAGGAACTCCTCAAAATTGGTGAAAGACTCTGGAACCTTGAAAGAGCCATAATGGTGACTGAGGGTAGGACGAGGAAGGATGACACCCTACCCGACCTATACTTCATGTATCCTCAGAAAGCCCCAGAAATACCTTCACCACCCATAGACAGGGAAAAATTCGAAGAGTTGAAAACGCACTATTATAGGCTTAGGGGATGGGACCCCTCAACAGGCTATCCAACCGAGGAAAAGCTTAAAGAGCTAGGCCTCGAAGATGTGGCGGCCAAGCTTAGGGAAATGGGTAAAATAGGTTAGGAGGGAGAAACATGGCGCAGAAGATTTTGGTTATAGATTTTGAGAGGTGTTCGGGCTGTAGGGCTTGCGAGGCTGCCTGTTCCCAGGTGAGGGAGGGAGCGGTAAAACCTTTGATGGCAAGGGTTTACGTTATGAAGTGGGAGGAGGTAGGCCTATATGCTCCCATGCTCTGCCAGCAATGCTACACTCCACTATGCAGGGAGGCCTGCCCAGTTAAGGCTATCAGCATTAACAGTGTTGGCGCGGTGGTTGTGGACGAGGAAGCCTGCATAGGCTGTAAGGCCTGCTTTAACGCCTGCCCCTTCGGAGGCATTCACCTAGACCCCGAAAGAAAACGCATACTAACCTGTAATCTCTGCGAGGGAGACCCAGCCTGCGCCAAAGTGTGCTACAGGCAGGCTATCCAGTATGAAACCGTGACGGATTCAACGCTTAGAAAGAAGAGGGAAGCCGTTAAAAGGATAGCTGAGCTAACCATCAGGGTGGCTCTTCCACCCCAAACCTAGTCGCCTCCTTCGCCTTCAGGTTTCAGGAGGATTTTGGCTCCATAGGGCGCCACTAAGACTTCTGCTTCCCTGAAGCCGGCCATTTCAAAGGCTTCCTCAATGTTTTTAGCGTGCTCAAAGCCCATTTCACCCAGTTTTCTCCCTGGAATGCCATCCGTTACCACAATCATTCTTTTACCCTCAATCATTTTGCGGAGTTTATAGTAGCCTAGGCCGAAAACGTAGTCTGGCAGTTTACCTTCCTCCACAGCCCTGTAAAGCTCCTCGCAGTTGAGCTTGTGCAGGCCTAGGCCGGCAACCGTCTCGTAGTGTTCCTTGCGAACGCCTTCAGAGCATGGGGAGACCAAAATTATTACCCCACCTCTCCTCGTAGTTAGACTGGCTGCAAAAGCTGCCTTAAAAGACTGGAAGAGGTCTATGTCGACTGGGTAGCTTGAAACAATGGAAACGTCGACGGCTGGCGCTGACACTTGGTAGATGCCCTTGAAAAAGGAAACCCCCCTCCTGAAGGCTTCAACAGGATCTCCTGAGAAAACCTTCATAATCCTACCGGAGGAGTCCAAAATCGTGTTCACTATGAAGTCTAGTCTGGCCATGCGTGCAGCCTCAACCTCGTCGAGGAAGACGGGGTTCCCCTCAAGCTTACCAATGACGGCTGAAGGCTCCCTGAAAAAGGAATGATTCTTGTAGATGGTGGTTTTACCTGAGACCCCTGGCAGAATGATTTTCGGCCCCCCTGAGTAGCCTGCAGCAGGATGGGGGGAAATACTTCCAACCCCTATCCTAACATCAGCCTCCACAACATGCCTGTTAACGTAAACCGGCGTGCCACGACTAGTTTCACCCAGATAGGAAAGGTTGGAGTTAGGGTTATGGTTGTAAACTTCAACCCTACTTAAGACTTCCCCACCCAGCTTCCTCTCCAATTCTTCCCAGCTATTTTCGGAGTGAAGGCCTAATGCAACCACAATCTTAATGTTTCGGTCGGAAACCCCAAGCGAGTTTAGCTTGTCGAGTAGAATGGGAAGAATTTTATGGGTTGGAGTTGGCCTAGTCTTATCATCCACTATTATGGTTACCCTTGCACCCTGAAAAACCATGTTTTGAAGGCTGGCTGAAACAGGGTTTTGAAGGCTGCTTTTCACGGCTTCCAGTTCATCCACGGCTTTAGGCTCCTCTCTAGGCACTGCAACCTTAACGAGCCTCCACCCTTTGGGTAGGGTGAAGCTCAGCGTTCTCCCACCATACTTTATAAACGTTTCAGCCTTCAAGGCCCTCAATCTTTCCAAACAACTCTTTAAGAAAACTTTACCCTAAGAAAAGTTAAAATCTTTAATGGTTGCATTTAAGATGGGGCGGGTGCAAGCTTCGGAGGAGAAAAAATTTTGGAGCCAATCCTTGAAGTAGACTTTGTAACGAAGCACTTTGGCGGGCTTGTGGCTGTTAGAGACGTAAGCTTCACTGTGAAGCGTGGGGAGATTCTGGGTTTAATAGGTCCAAACGGCGCTGGGAAGACGACGCTGCTAAACCTGATATGCGGGGTTTACAAGCCTGACAAGGGTAAAATCAAGTTTAAGGGCGAAGATATTACAGCGCTTAAACCCCATCAAATCTGCGAGAAGGGGATAGGTCGAACCCTCCAGATACCCCACGCCTTCCCAGAGCTTTCAACCGTTGAAAACATTACACTTCCCATGCTCTTCCTCCAGAAGGATTTGAAGGGAAAAGAGGCTGAGGATAGAGCCCTCAAAATCCTAGAGTTCGTAGGGTTTCCTAGAGACAAGTATTATGTGCCAGCCTCCAACCTTAACACGTTAGACCTGAAATATCTTCAGCTTGCGAGAGCCCTAGCCAGCAATCCTGAACTCCTCGTGCTCGACGAGGTTACGACGGGGTTAAACCCCACCGAGAGCAAAAAGGCTATTGAGCTTATCAGGAAGATACGTGAAAACGGTATAACCATACTTCTCGTCGAGCATGTGATGAGAATTGTGGTCAGCGTTTGCGACAGGGTTATAGTGCTTTCAAGCGGCCAGAAGATTATTGAGGGTAAACCCCAGGAGGTTATGAGAAACCGGCAGGTAATAGAGCTTTATTTAGGTGAAAAATTCAGGATGGAGGGTCAGCCGTAACATGCTTCAAGTTAAGAATCTGAATTCTGGGTATGGAAAGCTTCAAGTCCTATGGGACATCAGCTTTAACGTGGAGGAGGGGGAGCTTGTAACCATTGTGGGGCCGAATGGTGCTGGAAAGTCAACCCTCCTCAAAACGATTATAGGCCTCGTGAAACCCTTCTCAGGCGAAATATACTTCAAGGGGGAAAAGATTAGTGGGCTTCCAGCCTACCATGTGGCGAGGAAGGGTGTGACGTTGGCTCCTGAGAGGGGAGGCCTCTTCCCTGAACTCACGGTTATGGAAAACCTTGAGGTCAGCGCCCATGCGAGCGGAAACTACTCGAAGTTTGAGGAAACCCTCGAAATGGTTTTCAACCTTTTCCCCGTGTTGAAGGAGAGGAGGAAGCAGCGGGCTGGAACCCTGAGCGGCGGGGAGCAGCGCATGCTAACCATAGCCTACACCCTCATGCTTAGGCCTAAACTTTTAATGTTGGATGAGCCCTCTTCAGGTTTGGCTCCTACAGTCGTTTCAACCCTCTTCGAAACCATCAAGCGTATTAACGCTGAGGGGATAACCATACTTTTAACCGAGCAGAATGTTTATGACGCCCTGCAGATGGCCAGCAAAGCCCTCCTCATAGAAGAGGGTAGGATAACACTGGAGGGGCCTAAGGAAAAGTTTCTAAAAGATGAGAGAGTTAGAAAAGCTTATCTAGGAGCTTAACGGCTTACCCCTCTTCATGTTTTCCCTCTTCTAAACCTTGGACGGCTTATAATTGGAGCCAAACCCCTAGGTGCAAAAATTACGAACAGAATTAAGAGGAAGCCTATGATTATCATTCGGGCAACAGACATGCCGTAGAGAGGCACCATCTTCAACCCTTCAAATAGCACCATTATGATGGCTGAGCCTATGATGGGCCCCCAGCTAACATAGCAGCCTCCAACGATGGCTATCAAAGCGGGCATGAGAGAGTAGTCAAGGCTGAAAATTTTCGGGGTTATACGTCCAACATACTGGGCGTAGAAGGCTCCAGCAAGCCCTGCGAAGAAGGCGCTGATAATGAAGCATATCAGCTTGTAGCGGACGGTATTAATTCCTGAAAGCTCCGCCTCAAACTCGTTTTGCCTTATGGCAGAGAAGGCTACGCCAAGCCTAGTCCCCTTCAACAGCCAGTATAGGACTATGGAGGAGGCTAGGAAGAAGGCGAAGAAAAGATAGTACTCCTGTATGAAAAGGTATTTGCCAGGCCCGAAGAAGGAGGGTACGGGTATCCCACCCCTCCTCCCAGCAAACTCCCAAGAGCCGAAAATGGGCTCTAAAATGATGGAGAAGGCGAGGGTGGCTAGGGCGAGAAACCACTCCCTAAGCCTCACACAGATCACGCCTAGGAATAGGCCTGCAAGCCCAGCTATAAGGGGGGCAAAGGCAACCGCCACCCCTAGGGGGAAGCCCATCTTCACTGCCAGCGCCGTGGTGTAGCAGCCTAAACCAAGAAAGGCGGCGTGGCCTAGGGAAAGCTGGCCTGAGAGGGCTAGAAAATTCCAGCTCAAAGCATACACAGCGTAAAAGAAGATCATCACGAAAATGTGTAATATGTATGGGTCTTTCACCACCAATGGCAGGAAGGCGAGGATGAGGGCTAGGATGAGAACCCCAGCCACGTTGGCTTTTAAAAGTCTGCTATTCAAGGGCCTTAACCACCCCCACCAAACAGTCCCTGAGGCCTCAACACCAGAATTAGGATTAGGAGAGCGAAGGCAACTGCGTAGCTCCACTCGCCTCCAAGGAAGAAGACGGCGTACTGCTGGGCTATTCCAAGGATTATCGCACCCACAACGGCGCCTAGGATGCTACCCATCCCCCCAAAGACCACTATGGTGAAGGCCATAATAGTCAGGCCTAAGCCCATGTAAGGGTTTAAGTATAAAATTACCCCGAGAAGGGCTCCTCCAACCCCAGCCATGGCTCCACTTACAGCGAAGGTTAGCATGTCAATTCTAACCACGTTCACACCGATCATCATGGCTGCCTCCCTGTTCTGGCTTACCGCCCGAGCCATCTTCCCCCACTTAGTCTTCATGATGAAGAAGAAGAAGGCGAGTAGAACTATGGCTGTGCCCGCTATGGTTATGAGCTGATCCACACCAAGGTTGAAGCCTCCCACCACAATGAACTGCTGCCTGTAGGGGCTTGGAACCACCCTGGTATCCTCCTTCCACATTAGCACAGCCATGTTTTCAATAACGTAGGTGAACCCTATGGCGAGGAAGGCTTCACGAAGCTTCTCAGCCCCCATGATCTTATGGAAGCCCAGCGAGTAGAACACGATGCTGATAACGGAGGATACCGCCACAGCGAGGGGGATGAAGAGGTAAGGATTCAAACCTGTGAGAACAGCAAGCCAGAAGCTGACATAGCCACCTATCATGATGAGTTCTCCATGAGCTAGATTAATCACCTTGGTGACGCCGAAAATCAGGCTGAAACCTGAGGCAGCTAAGGCGTAGATGCAGCCTAGAATTATTCCCCAAACTAGTACCTGAATGATAATGCTGCCGCCTATCATCAGACCTCACAGGGGCTCATTTGAGTGTTTAAAAAGGGGGAGGGAGAACGGGTTAGGAGAGCTTCTCGTAGTAGGGGGGCAGCTCAAACTTAGCCTGCTTGGCAACTTCTGGCGGGCCCCAGACAATATACGGCTTCAACTTTCCAGCCTTCTCGTCCCAGCGTAGCTGGATTACGAAGGAATCCATGTGGGATTCGTGGTGTTCATCCCATGAAATCCTGTTGTTGTGCATTGGTGCTAGGAAGTCGTCTGCGGGTATGTCCATTTTTTCAAGCGCATCTCTAATCGCCTTCTTGTCTAGGCTTCCAGCAGCCTCTATAGCCTTGCATACGATTTTAACCATATCGTAGGTTAGAGGTGCCATGAAGCTTGGAAGCTCTCCAAACTTCTTCTTATAGGCCTCCACAAACCTGGCTGCAACAGCCTTGTAGGGGAGGAGAGGCGTAAACCTCGAGTCATAGACCACGTAGTCTCCAAATTTCCCTACAAGCTCGTAGAAGTGGGGGGTTTCAAGGCAGGGTAGACCCATGTAAACCGTTTTTAAGCCTACATCCCGAAGGCCCTGCTCTATAGCATAGGCAGCCTGCTCCGGGGTTGCAGC
>Ga0180302_10001068_pt1 | contig 12791 bp, 10 predicted proteins | sample GuaBasSediGuay17_FD_121794 | JGI IMG/M metagenome (GOLD analysis project Ga0180302, IMG submission 121794) | Subseafloor sediment microbial communities from Guaymas Basin, Gulf of California, Mexico - Guay17, Core 4571-4, 12-15 cm | ecosystem: Environmental > Aquatic > Marine > Hydrothermal... | reverse complement strand
TAAGATTGATGAGTATAGAATTAAGAGAATAATGGTTCTTTTGATCGTGGTTTCTCTTCTTTTTGCAACCTATGCTGTTGAAAAATATGATTTGAGAAAGAATTTGTTTGGTTCTTATTCGGATGAACATGTGGAGCTTCTTAATTATATTATATCGTTGATTCCTGAAGATGCTTCTGTTTTAGCTCAGAACGACATTTTCCCTCATATATCAGGTAGGAAGAATGCGTACGTGTATCTTCCAAGTTCGTCTTTTGAGCCAGACTACATCATATTTGATATTAGTCTGACGTTTTATAGGAGTCCTCCTCCATATCCTCCTTATTGTCAATTTATACCTAAATATTTGAAGGAGCACACAAATTATGGTGTTTATGCGTCTGCTGATGGAATACTGTTGTATAAGAGGGATTATGTTGGTGATCCTGTTTTCTACATTCCCTATGTGAAGGTTTTTAATTATAGGGATTTAAAGTTGGGTGCAGGGAGAATAGTGTATGATTCAATGTCTTATTCGAAAAGGGTTTTGTTTCATAGTAAGAATGATTCATCTGGTGTTTTTTGGTTTGGTCCTTATGTGATCTTCCCGCCTGGGAATTATACCGTGATTTTTCGTTTGAAGATTTCGGAAATTGTTAATGATACTGTTATAATTTTGGATGTGGCGTCGAATCTTGGCTCAGAAATATTGGCTAAGAGGGTTGTAAATGGTAGCGAATTTTTAGATGGAGCAAGTTGGCAGAATTTTACATTGACTTTTGTGCTAGATGTACCGAAAGAATTAGAGATAAGAGGAATCTATGTTAGCAACAAGACAAATGTTTATTTGGATTTTATTATTGTTAAACAGTTTAGCACTGGAATACGAAGGTTGAATGACTGATATTGACTTTTAAGTTTATTGTTAAGTTTTAGTGTCTCGTTACTTAGATATTAAGAATATATAGGTGAGGCTAATAATTTTATTAGGTTTTGGGTTAACGTGTTATTTGTTGGTGGATTGAATCTTTAATTGTATTGAAATCTTGGTTGGCGATAGCTGTGATGGTTAAGAAGGCTGTTATTACTGCTGGTGGTTTGGGTACTAGGTTGCTTCCTGCTACCAAGGAAACTCCTAAGGAGATGCTTCCGATCTTTGCTTTTAATCAAAGTAAGGGCGTATATCCTAAGCCTGTTGTTCAAGTTGTTTTTGAATCTTTGTATGAAGTTGGTTTTCGGGACTTTTGCTTCGTTGTTGGCCGCGGTAAAAGAGCTGTAGAGGATCATTTCACTCCGGATTATCAGTTTATTCATTTACTTGAGGAGAAAGGGCTTAAATACCAAGTTGAGGAGTTAAACCGTTTTTACCACATGATTGTTAATTCTAAGATTTTGTTTGTAAATCAGCCTGAGCCTAGAGGTTTCGGTGACGCTGTTTTGCGAGCTGAAAGTTTTGTTGGCTCCGAACCCTTTCTTGTCCACGCTGGTGACGACCTCATCTTAAGTAATAATAGCAGTCATCTAAGGAGGCTTCTAAAAACATTTAATAAAAATAATGCTGATATCGTGTTCTTGGTTGAGGAAGTTGAGAATCCAAGGCAGTATGGCGTTGTAAAAGCAGAGTTCGTGGAAAAAGGAGTTTTACACGTGTTAGATATTGTTGAGAAGCCTCGGGAGCCTCCCTCAAATTTAGCTGTTGTAGCCATATATGTGTTTAAGCCTTCAATATTTGACAAGTTAAAAAAGACAAAGCCAGATAGGAAAGGTGAAATACAGCTCACTGATGCTATTAAAGCTGCTATTGATAGTGGTGAGAGAGTTTTTGCCGTGAAGCTCCATAAAGACGAAAAACGTTTAGATGTAGGTAACCCTCGCAGATACTGGGACGCATTACGTGAAAGCTACGAGTGGGCATTAAATAAGGTTAAAGGGTGAATAACTTGTCTACATGGAAGGTTTCTATATTTGGTTTAGGTTATGTCGGTCTCAGCCACGCTGTCGCATACGCGTTAAGAGGAACCAAGATAGTTGGATTCGATGTAGACAGGAAAAAAATCGAACTTATTAGGAAAGGCATTTCACCTATTAAGGAACCAGATGTTGTCAAACATCTTGAAAATCTTGTTAAAACTGGTAAAATAAAGGTCACCGAAGATCATAAAGATGCAGTTTTATCAACAAACATATCTTTTATTTGCGTTAACACCCCTCCTCTCCAAGACGGTAGCGCGGATCTCAGCCAAGTTAAAACGGCTATTTCTATGATCGGTGAAGTTCTCCGCGACAAAAAAGAATTTCACTTGGTGGTTGTTAATAGCACCGTTCCACCTACAACTACCGAGAATGTTGTAAAGCCTCTACTTGAGGACGTTTCAGGTAAGAAGATTGGCGAAGACGTTGGTTTATGTTTTATGCCGGAGTTTTTAAGAGAAGGCTCAGCAGTTCAAGATATTTTAAGTCCTTGGCGTATAGTTATTGGCGAAATTGACAAGAAAGGTGGAAATGTTCTCCACCAGTTTCTTTTAGACGTTTACCGTGGTAAATTGCCTCCACTTATAAGGACTACCCCCGTTAACGCTGAGTTGATTAAGTATGCTAGTAATGCTTTTCTGGCTATGAGAGTAAGTTTTATCAACACTATTGCTCGGCTATGCGAACTGCTTCCTAAAGCTAATGTGGATGTTGTTGCTTACGGCATGGGGTTGGATCCCAGAATTGGTACACAGTACCTTAAAGCTGGACCAGGTTTCGGAGGCATATGTCTTCCAAAAGATCTTAGAGCTTTAATAAGAACCAGCGAAAAATTTGGGTATGATCCGGTTCTTCTTAAAGCTATTTATAAAGTTAACGAAGAACAGATGGAACACGTTGTGGAGCTTGTTGAAAATGTTTTGGGGGGTTTAAAGAATAGAGATGTAGCAGTTCTTGGCCTTGCTTTTAAAGCTGGTATAGATGATGTTCGCGAGTCTCCCGCCATTAGAATCGTTAATTGTCTTGTTGGGAGGGGTGCTAGGGTTAAGGTTTATGATCCCTTAGCTATGGAAAGCGCTAAAAATGTTTTGGAAAACAAGGTTACGTATGCTTCATCAATGTATGAGTGTATTAAGGACTGTGATGCTGCAATTGTTGTTACTGATTGGAAGGAATTTAAAAGACTTACACCTGAAGATTTAAGAAAGTTTATGAGGAAAGCCGTACTTATTGACACAAGAAGGGTTTTCATTGATAGAGTTCACGAATTTGATAAGAAAGATACATATATAGCGGTAGGTATCTCTTTGCTACCTTAATTGTAAGAAGTAAGTGATGTAGATATTACGATTGGCGTTTATATTCTTTATGAAGTAGTTAATTAATGTTCTTGGATGATGGATTCAAAAATTGTGGTTTTTGGATGGATGAATGTTTAAATCTTTGAGTGTGACTGGCGATGAGAAAAGTGGTTATGATAGGATTAGATGGTATGAGTTGGGAAGTTTTTGAATCGCTTAGGGAAAGGGGCGTAATGCCTAATTTGAGTAAGATCTTAAGGAAAGCTGTGAGGATGAAATTAATTAGTACGATACCTCCTACTACAGCTTCTGCTTGGAGCTCCATACTTACAGGTGTTAATCCTGGTAAGCATGGTTTGTTTTATTTTAGGCAAAATAAAGCTAAGAAAGGTGTTAAGCTCGGCTTTGTAACAACTTTTGATGTAATGGTTCCAAGAATTCATGAAATGCTTGCTTTAAATGGTAAGCTGTCAATAATTGTGAATATGCCTTACTCTATACCGTGTTTAGTAAGAAATAAATGTATTGCTGTGAAAGACTGGCTTTCTTTAGGTAGGAGGATTGTTGAATGTCCTCTACGTTTCAAGTCTCCTATTAGTGAACTTTTCAAAGATTATGTAATTCCGGGTGTAGGGCCTTACATGAACAAGTTCAAAGATAAGAGTCTGTATCTTAACTTATTGTACATAGAAACAAGTAAAAGAATTCGCATTTTATGTGACCTTTTAGAGGCATTAGGGGATAAATATCCTTGGTCCTACCTTTTTATTCTCTTTAGTGAAACAGATTGGCTTTTTCACGGTTTTCTTGATAAGATTTTAAGTGGGCGTGGTAAATATGTACATAGATTATTCAAAATATTCACTTTGATAGACAATTTCATAGGATATATTAAGGACAACTTTATTGATGAAAACACTTTACTCTGCATACTTTCTGACCATGGTTTTACTCAATATAATCATGAGTTTAGGCTGTTGCAATATCTTTTCAGAAAAGGTTTGCTTAGAAGCGAATCTTTAACTAGGATTTTTTTACGTAAGATGTCACAAAATATTTTATGGGAAGGTGTCCTTCAGCCTATTAGAGCTTTAAAAGCATTATTCAAAAGGGATAAGCCTCGCAATGTTCGTAAAAGTAGTATTGTTAAGAGATTAGCCAGAAACGCACATACGCTACATGTTTCCTATGGTATTTATTTGAATGAACATTTTATAGGTGGTCATGTTGGAAGACTTGCGTATCTATTAAAGAAATCGATGAATGCATACAAAATTAGGAATGTTAAACCCTTTCTTGGAGTTTGGTTAAGAGAAGAGATCTACAAAGGACCTTATATCAACCGTATGCCACATGTGGTTTTCCTACCCAATGAAGTTGCTGGGATATGGCCTACGTACAGATTAGGCCCTCTTTTATGGAAATCGAAATTTTTTAATCATAGTATGTATGGCATAGCTTCATTTTATTCAGAAAGTTCTGAATTAATTCAAAATGTGAAAACATGCACTACATACGATATTCTCCCAACGGTTCTTAGCTACATGAAATTGTTTATACCACATAATGTCGATGGCAACGTATTATCTGTAATGAATGTTGATAGGATAGATGTAAAACGTAAAAATTACTTGACCAGATGGAATATTTTACGTAAATTACGCTTTAAGGGTTCATACGAATCTAGAATGGTGTAATTCAATTAAATTCTTGCTTCGCCGCTATCTATATTAGCGAAAAATACTAGTTGCATGATAAGATTTGAAACGGAGAATTATTATTATGAAGACAAGTGTTGTAGTTGTAACATTTAATAGGCATAAAGATTGCGAAGAGACGTTAATTAGCCTAGCAAATCAAACAGTGCTACCTGACGAAATTATAGTGATCGATAATGGTTCAACAATCCCTTATAAACTGAAAAATAAAGCCTTAAAAGACAAGGTAAACATCAAAATTGTCCATTTAAAGAAAAGTTTAGAATTAGGGGCCGCTAGATCAATTGGGGTTCTGCTCAGTAGCGGCGATATTGTGATCTTTTTGGATGATGATGCCATCGTTGTTCCCGAGTGGTTAAAATCTTTTAAAGAAGCATTTAAAAATGGCTGTGATATTGCCACTGGTCCTTGTAGACCCTATTATCTTGGCAAACCCCCAAGTTGGTGGAATGAAAAAATTCATGGCGGGTTTGTGGGGGTTGGTAACTACTATCACGTATCCAGTGGAAACCCTTTACTTTACGTTAAAGGGGGGAATATGGCAGTTAGAAAGAAAGTTTTTGAGGATGTTGGCTTATTTAAGCCTCATTTGGGGCGTGTCCGTGGAAAGCTATTATCTGGAGAAGAATCCGACTTTGTAGTAAGAGCTATGAGAAAAAGTTTTTCTATATGTTACGTTCCAGGTGCGGTTATGTATCATAAAATTTACCCCTATAAGTTAAGTTTTAGATATATATTGAAGCATAGTTGGAACGGCGGTGTTTCAAGAAGAATACTTACCCTTGAGAAAACTATTCATCCAGGTCTTGTGCCCCGTTCCTTATATTATATGGTGGACATTTTTGTTAGAATAATTAAGGCGTGCAAAAACATAGTTGTAGGTGATGTGGGTAAAGGTGTACATGAAATTGGTTTATTACTTAACCGGTTAGGGTTCTTGACTGGAAGACCTTTGTAGTTCAAAATCACGAAAGATGTAAAAATATTATTATTTGTTTTGTAAATAGAGGTGATGTAATGAAGAAAATTGAGGATGACGCCTATAGGTATCCTGTTAAATTCGTTTATACCGTAAGCGATATAGGAGACATGATTAAACTTGCAATAAAATCAATTAAATCCCTACATAAATTTGTTAATAAAAGTGATATAATTGTTTTTTATACTCCTCCAAGAAGCGAGCAAAATTATAACAGGCTTTCGAAGCTTGCAATTGTGAAGAATGTACCTAATATTACGAAGCCCTTTGTTTGTTTTAAGGATAGAGGGCCCAGCAGATACGGTGAGAAAATACATTTATGTGATGTGGATTGTCCCAACGTTGTTTTTTTAGACGCAGATACCATTGTTAAGAAGAACCCTCTTGACCTGTTACATGGAGATTACGATTTTTCGGCACGTCCCGCCCCTGCTAACTGCGAATTTGATAAAACTATTTGGGAAAACATGTTTAAAAAATTTGGTGCAAAACCGATTCTAATGCCTAATGCTGGTTTTATGATTTTTAAAAAATATTGTCACAGAGATATTAAGGATTTATGGTTAGAATTAATTAATAATGAATTACCAAGACCACATCCTCTCTATTACCATAAAGAACAGTACGCTTTAGCGTTAGCATTAGCAATAAAGCGAAAACGTATAAGATGGATGAAAACTTGTGAACATGCTTATTTATGGAAAGGAGAAGGAAAGATTGACACCTATGTACTGCATGGGAGAACAAAGTTAAGAAGACGGTTAATTCCAAAAAACTTGAGGAAACTATGGGTAAAATTGGTAAAGCGTGGAAAGATATAAAAATTAAATAGTTTGTTAAGTCTTCGATAGGGGTGTTCTTAGTTTGTATCAAGTGTTTATGATTAAACCTAGCTATAAGCAACATGCAGCGGTTTCAGTAAGGCTTAGATATTTTCTGGAGGCTTTAAAGAAATCCGATTTGAATGTAAACGTTTACAGTTACGATCTCGGCTCTAAGATTTCTAGACTTTTTAAATATCTTTTTTCACCCGTTTCTAAAGATCTGCGAGAAAGGATTAAAGAAATAGATATAGTTTTTACCTCTTCTCCACCACCTCTTTTGGCTATAGGGGCTTCTCTTTTGAATAAAAAATATGTTATCGATATTAGAGATATTTGGGAGGAATATGCTCAGCAAGTATATCCAATGTTCTTAGTTAAGAAAATAACATCTAAGTATTTCAGAGCTTTAATGAATGCTGATAGTATCGTAGTCACTACTGATGGTATGGCTAATTACTATAAGGAAAAATTAGGGGTAGAGCCAGTTATTATTCCTAATGGAACTGATACTGAAATTATTAGGTGTGATAGTGGTGTTTTAAGGGACCCTAACTTAATGGCGGTTTTAGCGGATTTTAACACTCCTTACCAAAATTTGGATCCTGTTCTTGAGACACTTACCTTGGTTAAGGATGCTAGGTTACTGATTATAGGTAGTGGTAAATACTTGAATAGATATTTGTCATTCGCGAAAAGACTGAGGGTTATCGATAGAATCGAAACGGTTGGTCATGTATCCTATAATAGGCTTTCAAAATTTTTGTGTAAAGCATCTATAGGCATTGTTGGACGCCCCTTCATATTTAATCCAGAATATCTCTATACGATACCCACCAAGGTGTACGATTACTTAGCAGCAGGACTACCTATTTTAGCATATGGCCCATCAAACTCTGAATTACAAAAATTTATGGAAAAAAATAACGTGGGTATATATCTTGACAGTTCAGATCCCAGCGAAGTTGGGGAAAGTATTATGACGCTTCTCAGTAAGGCTACGAATATGAGAAGTCATTTATTGAAGATTGCTGGTGAATATGATCGGAAAACATTGAGCACTATGCTAGTTGATATAATTACTAGGCTTCAGTAGATAATGGGATGGGCAAAATTTGAGTTTAAATATCATGTAATTAGTGTTAAACGAGAAAGAGGCACTAAGGGCCATTGTGAATTACATGTACATTATTGTAATAAATTGGGGAGTAAATCTCTAAAATAGGCAGGATATTACAGTTTTATGTTATATTTCCTTTTAACGTATTCTTTCAGAATTCGTGGGTAGTCTCCAAAGACTGTTTTATCATATCTGTGCAGAGTTTTGATATATTCATTGAAATAGATGTTTGCTGCTTCGTTTATATCTGATGTCCCGTATAGTTCCTTGATTTTCATGTTAACGTATTCATCAAGGGTCATTTTTCCATCTAATTTTTCTTTTCCCATTCTATACCAGAGATATTTGTATAGTAATCGTACAGGACTCCTAACAGTTCTTAAATGAAACGAAAGTGGTTTTTTAATGTAAATTGTCTTGTAATACGTTAGAGGGGCTGATAAGATTTCATAGTGTCTTACCTTTTGATACTTGAGTTTAGGAGAGTACGTAAATAGCCAGTGTTCTACATGCAATTTCATTTTTGGGTTCTGATGAAATAGATCCCCGTCGAGACATATTTGTGGCCAATAAATTAGATAGTAACGGTTTGGATCAAGCTTGTCAATTAGTTTTTTTAGATATTTTGACATGTTTTCTTTGGCTATGGAGTCAGCATCCCAAATTAAGATCCACTTATAGTTTGATAACTTTAAGGCTAGATTTCTTGTTTTAGCTAGGTCTCCTGGAGGTATTCTTTTCATTTTTAAATTTAATTCATGCTCTTCTGCTATTTTTCTGATTATCCCAGGAGTACGGTCAGAAGATGAGTCAATTACAACATATTCATCAACAAAGTCTTTTATTGAGAGCATGGAAGGTTCAATCCAATCCTCCTCGTTCATTGTGCATACCATTGCCGAGATACCATTCTCCCTACTAATTGAAGTAGCTGGCGGTATAACATTTAACCTAAAGGCTACTTCTGATACAAAGTTTCTCAGTTTAAAAGTTAATTTTCTTCCTAAGAGTTTACGAACAAAAACCTTAAGAGACATTGTCTTACTTAACCCCTAGGGATTATTGTTTGTTCATTAAATACTATTTAAAATTGATACTTGAATATTTTACTTAAAAATATCTCTGAGCTAACGTTTTACGAATATGAGAAGTATAGTTATGGAGTTAATTCTAGGAAACTCGATCCGTATGGTTTTTCTTAGTATAAGTAAGGGGAAATTAGGTTTTGAAAATAAGGTTGTTACAGTTCATGATGTTAAATATCCTAGAATTCATGACCTATTGGAGCGTTTAAAGCTAAGTTGCTTATCGTAAATTTCCCAGTAACTTTTCCTCCAGAGTATAATGTTGTGTTTAATTGGCTTAGCAGAAAATAAAGTGTATACCGCTAAGTACGAGGAACCACGAGACATTTTAGGTGGTTAGTTATATGCTGTTGGATGCTGATAGTAAACTTTTATGGTTAAGGAAGAAATGCATGTACATTATGTTGTTACTTTACAAAATGGGAATGCTAAAGTCCCTTAGAAAAGCAGTTAATAATAGTCTAGAAAAATTTCTATAGTTCTTCTAATATTATTTTCGCGAGTTGTTTTGCTCCGTCGGGAAATTCAGGTGGTCTTTTTTTCTTAACTGCTTCTATAGCTTTTAGAATACTTTCCAGTGTTATTTGTTTCACTAGTGTAGCGTTTAGTTTTTTGGCTAGGAGTTCGGCGTCGGGCCATCCAGCTGTTAATGTCCATTCGGGGTTGGGTACTATTATTGTGGGTTTTTTATAGGTTAGTGCCGCGTCAATTACTGTTTTTCCTAGGTGCGAAATTACTATGCTTGCGCCGGCTATCCATTTTTGGAAGTCGGGGTCAAAGTCGAAAACAACCCATTGAGGATGTTTTTTGCGGTAGGGGTCGGGGTTTATTCTTCCGGTTTGGAGAACGACGTTGTCTAGGTTTAGGTTGTTTATTGCGTCGAAAAGTAGTTTGTGTCCGTAGGTTCCTCCTGTAACTAGAATATATCCTTTATCTTCACTGGGGTACAAAGGTTTTTCAAATAAGGGGCCAACAACGATTCCTTTTGAGAGAATTTTCTTTTGTTCGGGCCATTGTAGAATTGTTAAATCCGATATGTATTGCAGTGCTCTAACGCTTAGGCTTGGTTTTGTAAATCTAACGGAGCTTTCAATATTTATTAGTTTTAGACCTTTTATTTTTGCAATGATCGCGGGTGGTACGCTGTGGTTGCTTCCCGTGCTTACAAATACTTCGTATTTATTTTTGATTTCTTCTAGGCTTTGTACCCCTGCTTTAATTAATCCTGGTATGGCTTTTGCAAGCGAGTCCTTTGGTCCACGAGCCTTTTTCACGTAGATTACCTCACCGTATCTTTCGACTTTAGATTTGGACCATTTATCGTTTTCTGGTACTATGAAAGCCATTTCGGCCTTTTCCTCAAGTCTTTGAGCTAGCGCTACGGCGTATCCTGTGTGACCTCCGCCGCTTGCAGTAATGATGATTCTTTTTGCCACAGATCGTCAACTCCACATATTTTAAAGGAATAACCGCATTAAAGGATTTTGAGATTTATGTAGTTTATTTATTGGGGGAATATTAAAGATTATTTCTTTTAGTTTCTTCTTAGAGTAATTATTAAAAATGGCTGAATGATATTAGTGATAACTTATGGATGATTGTTTATAATTATGAGCTGTTCTTGGATTCTAATATGTATGTGACTAATATTAGGGTAGTGTTGGTGAGTTGGCGTGGTTAGCAATGAAGTTTTAAAGAGCGCTCAGACAACTGTGAAAAGCGGTACTATTTTGACTATAGGTCAAGTGCTTTCAACTTTGATATCTTTTTTAACGACACTTTTCGTCATTAAGCTTTTGGGCGAGGAACAGTATGGGCTTTATGCTTTGGTTCTTGTTCCAATTTCCTTAATTATGCTTTTTTGTGGTTTAGGTGTCCCTCCGGCGCTAACTAAATATGTTGCATGGTTCAGAGCCAGAAATCATGTTTATGAACTTAAGAAAATCCTTATCTCCGGCTTTATATTTATTTGTTTGACCGGGATACTTTTATCTATTGTTACTTATATTTTAGCGGACCCCATTGCTATGTTTTATCAGAAACCTGAGACAGCTCCATTGATTAAAATCGTGTCCTTAGTTTTGTTTGCTGGAGCAATATATAGGGTTGCATGGAACACGTTTCTGGGTCTTGAGAAAACAAAGTATAACGCGGCAATGTTAGTAACAAATGCAATTATTAAAGGAGGTTTAGCTCTCACTTTAGTTTTGTTGGGTTACGGTGTTTTCGGGGCAATTTTAGGATATTTAGCAGGCTATTTTGCCTCAGCAACTCTAGGGATCATTTTTGTTCCTAGGGAAATTTCAAAATATAAGGATAATAAAGCTACCTCTTTAAATGCCGGCAAGAGTTTAGCTTGGAAAGATACCTTTAGTCTTCTTTTAGGTTTCGGCTTTCCTTTAGCGATTGTTAATGTAGTTGGTGGTTTTGGCAAGCAGTTTTACAATTTCTTAGCTGGTAAATATTGTAGTAAGTGGGATTTTGGTAACTATAATGCTGCAGTTACTTTGCTAATACCTTTGCCTGTGTTGGGTATGCCTATTATGGCTGTTATGTTTCCGGCTTACTCCAAGATCGATGGTACGAAAGAACAGGAGCTTCTTGACTCTGCCTTTAAGCTGGCCGTGAAATATACTGCTTTACTAATAGTTCCGGTAGCTGCATTGATTATGGGTCTTTCCGAACCTCTGAAATCTATAATTTTTGGTGGAAGGTTTCCAGATGCTCCACGATATTTAATGCTTTTAGCGTTTGCTTATCTTTTTACTCCATTTGGATATCTTAACTTTAGCTCTTTATTTAAAGGTCAGGGACGCACAAAAATTTTGTTAGTAGGTGGCCTGTTAGGCTTGATGGTGGGGATCCCAGCAAGTCTCGTTTTAATACCATTATTAGGTATTATTGGTTTAATTTTTACAAATATTATTGTAACAGTTGTAGTTATTGTTTTTAATAATATTATCGTTAAGGTAAAGCTTGGCATCACTATAGAGTTTGCTAGTTCTGTTAAAATTTTATCGGCTGGTGTGTTCACTGCTTTTGCCACTTATTTTTTGCAGTTGTGGATTGTAAGTTATCCTGTTGTTGAATTGCTGGTTGCTGGTCTTGTTGGTTTTGGTGTTTATGTTTTGTTTATTTTGGTTAGTGGTGCTTTAACTATGGAAGATGTTCATAATCTTAAGGTCATTTTTAGAGGTATTCGACCTCTTAGACGTGTGTTGAAACCTCATGCTAGGAGAATAGAGGAGATTTTAAGGAAGGTGCTTGAATAACAGCTGTAACTGCGGTTTATTAATCATTAAATAGCCAGAATAATTATGTTATTTAACTATTGCAATACGTGAAGTCGTATTGTTAGGGAGGTAGATATTCTGCTCTTTAAAGTATTGTTGGGGTGGTTTTAATCTTGGGTTTAGATAAAGTGGCGGTTTATGGTCTTGGTGGTGTTGGTTTAGGTATTTGCGCTGTTTGGATTAGAGCTGGCTATAATGTTATTGGTGTAGACGTTGATGTTGATAGAATTGAGGAAATTAACCGAGGTATTGTTGAGCATCCTGATCCACTAGTTGTTAAAACTATTTCGGAGGCTGTTAAGAAAAACTGTTTCTATGGTACTACTGATGGTGTTGAAGCATCTAAGCTGAGCAGGATAAAGATTGTAGCCGTACCTTTGTTCATGAATGGGGGTGAACCGGATTTTTCGGCTATTGATGATGTTGTTATTAAGATTGCTAGAGGACTTAAGAAAGGTGATGTTGTTATTGTTGAGACTAGTCTTCCACCTGGAACTACTGCGAATAGAATAAGACCTGTGTTA
>Ga0180302_10001067_pt1 | contig 12812 bp, 10 predicted proteins | sample GuaBasSediGuay17_FD_121794 | JGI IMG/M metagenome (GOLD analysis project Ga0180302, IMG submission 121794) | Subseafloor sediment microbial communities from Guaymas Basin, Gulf of California, Mexico - Guay17, Core 4571-4, 12-15 cm | ecosystem: Environmental > Aquatic > Marine > Hydrothermal... | reverse complement strand
CCTCCCATCCTTTCTAATATTGATTATACGTTCAGTGCAGGCTATACAGGGATCTATAGATAGGACTATTACAGGAATATCTGCAACCTCGTATCCTGGAAGCATAGCAAGTAGGGAGGGGATGTTTGCAAGAGTTGGAGTTCGAATTTTAACTCTTTCAAGTCTATTTGTCCCGTTTCCTTTCACATAGTAGAAAAGCTCACCTCTAGGCTGCTCAACCCTAGCTACAGCTTCACCTTCAGGCCATTTTTCAGGTTTAACTGCAATTTTACCTTCAGGCATAGCTTTAAATGCTTCAAGAATCAAGTCTATAGCTTGATATACTTCATAAAACCTTACAAGTGTTCGTGCATAAACATCACCATCCTTCTCTACTACAGGTTCAAATTTAAGATGCTTGTATGCTTGATATCCTTCAAGCCTAATATCTTTAGCCACACCACTTCCACGTGCTGTTGGGCCAACTGCTCCAAGTTTTAAAGCATCATCATAAGATAGGAAGCCTTTGCCTACTGTCCGCTTTTTAAATGCAGAATCCTTAAGAATTACTGGGGCAAGTTTATCCATCCTTCTTTTAAGCTCCAGCATACTTTCCTTAAAATATTCGGCCAGTTGACCTGAAATATCTCTTCTAACTCCTCCAACTACGCATGTTGAAATTATAACTCTATTTCCACCAGTACGCTCTTGAAGGTCCATTACAATTTCTCGGTCTCTCCAAAACTGCATAAAGAGGCTTTCAAACCCCATAGCATCAGCTAGGAGACCCAGCCATAAAAGGTGGCTTTCAAGCCTATTAAGTTCAGCCCATATAACCCTTAAATATTGAGCTCTTTCAGGAACTTCAACATCTACAAGCTTTTCTAAAGCCATACAGTAGCATAAAGCATGCATAAAGTTGCATATCCCGCAAACCCTTTCACACAGGTATACATTTCGCTGATAATCGTTAAGCTCACAGGCCCTTTCAATACCACGATGAACATAGCCTACATTTACACTTGCATCAACAATCTTTTCCTCATCAACCATAAACCTGAGCTGGATAGGTTCAGGTAAAACTGGGTGTTGAGGGCCAAAGGGGAAGATTGTATATTTTCGTGTGGTTTTACCTTCACTCATACCAATCACACCTCCAACATCTTTTAGCCTCTCTAACAGCTTCATCAATGCTGTAGCCTAGCTCAACTTCATCAAAACTTTTAATCCTCTCCTCTACTGGAAGAAGTTTAACAGGAACCTTACTTAACTCTAAAACTTCTTTAACATCAATTCTTGGAATAAGCTCTTCAGCAAGCTCATATTCTTTAAGTCCTCTTCCACCTAAAAACCTATCTATAATGTTAGCAGCCTTCCATCCAGCACCAACAGCCTCAGCTACTGAGGCTGGCCCTGTTACAACATCACCACCAGCAAAAACTCCACGTATATTTGTTTCCAGCGTTTCAGGGTTAACTTCTATTTGTCCACGTCTATCTAGCTTAAGCTTAGAAGTTTTAGGTGCTGTTGCAACCTGACCTATAGCCTTAATAAAAGTGTCAGCTTCAACGGTAAACTCACTTCCAGGTATAGGTTCAGGTCTAGGTCTACCTGAAGCATCAGGAGCACCAAGCTTCATCCTTATAAACTCCATTTTTACAGGGGAGCTTCCACCTAAAACTTTACTTGGAGCAACAAGAAACTCAAACTTAACACCTTCAGCTTCAGCTTCCTCAACCTCTCTTGGTGAGGCAGGCATTTCCTTCCTAGTTCTCCTATAAAATACTGTTACATCTTTAGCTCCAAGCCTTAAGGAAACTCTTGCAGCATCCATAGCACTGTTTCCTCCACCAATAACTACAACCTTCTCACCTAACTTAGGCTTCTTACCATGAACATTAACTTCCCTTAAAAGTTGAAGACAGTTTAAAACTTTCGGGTGCTCCTCACCTTCAATGCCAAGCCTAACATCCTGATGAGCACCTGTAGCTATGAAAACAGCATCATAACCTTCATCCAGAAAGGTATCTAAATTCTCAATCCTCCTTTTAAGTTTAAGTTCAACTTCAGCTTCCTCCATTCTAGCATTAATCTCAGCTTCCAAAATCTTTTTAGGAAGCCTATATTCAGGTATGTAGGCAAACATTGCTCCTCCAGGTTTAGGAAGCTCATCAAAAACGGTAACTTCATGACCTAAAAGACCAAGATAGTAGGCTGCTGTTAAACCTGCAGGACCTGCACCAATAATGGCAATTTTTTTACCAGTAGACTTAGATTTTTTAATATTAAGCTTTTTAATACCAACATAATCAGCTACAAATCGCTTAAGCAACCTTATAGATACGGGTTGACCATTTTTAGCTTGTCTACAACCCTCCTCACAGGGAGCAAAACAAACTCTTCCAAGAATAGCTGGGAAAGGTGCTTTTTCAAGAATTGTTTGGAAAGCTTCCATATATTTTTCCTGGCTGATAAGTCTAACATACCTTGGAACATCTATACCGGCGGGACATTGTTGAGCACATCTTGCCTTTACCCTAAACTTTGGTGGTTGAACACCTACAGCAGGTTTTAGAAGAGTTGTTTGAGTTGCTTCAGCAGTTTTTAAAAGTTTTCCTCCAAGGTCAGGGTTTAAACCTACAATGTTCAGGTTAAACATATCTTTTATCTCATTTTCAGCAAGAAACGCACAGGGATAAACAGTAGTTATGCTTGGCAAAACCTCATTTTTCCCAATTTTAATCCTAACATTTATAACCTTCAAATCTTCTTCAAAATGGTATATAACCTCAAAAAAGTCACCTAAATCTTTGCATGTTATAGTTATAAATCTAGCTTTAGATGCAGCAAGCTCATAGATTTTAGGTATAAGATTAGCTTTATCTACAAATACATCAACAACTTGGGTAGCCAACTTTCAACCCTCCACTTTTTTCTCCGCAAGTTTTTGTAAAGCTAAAACTACTCCATCTATAATAGCTTCAGGTCTTGCAGCACAGCCTGGAACATAAACATCAACCGGAATAACCTTATCAACACCACCCAACACATTTGGACAATTATGAAACATACCTCCTGAACATGCACATGTACCTACAGCAACAACAACCTTAGGGTTTGGCGTTTGCTCATAAAGAGTTTTAAGTACCCTTGCATTTCTCCGGTTAGCAGGCCCTGTTACAAGTAAAATATCAGCATGCTTAGGATTTCCCATGTGAAGCATGCCAAATCTTTCAACATCAAATCTTGGAGTTAAACATGCTAAAACCTCTATATCGCAACCATTACAGCTCCCACAGTTGAAGTGTAGTATCCAAGGAGACTTAAATCTAGCTTTAGCCATCACACCCATGCTAGCCACCTCCAAGTAAAGCTACAGCTACAATGTTTGAGATTGTAAGGATAAACCCTACAATCCAAACAACCTTTAACATAAATTTCCAAGTAAGTCTTGGAAAAATGTTGTCAATAATCATAACTATGAAGTAAAAGATGAAAGCAAGAACAGCTCCAAGCCATAGGTTTGGAGCCCAGAAAAGTGTAAGAAGGGATAGGAAAAATACAAGTTTAAACCAGTGGCCAAACTCTATAAGAGCTAAAGAGGGCCCTGAAAACTCCGTAAAAACTCCACGCACTATTTCCTGATGTGCATGGTGGCTAGCTGAAATATCAAAGGGTGATTTTCTAGCTTCAATTGGTAAGATTATGAGAAGAGCAAGAAACACTGCTGGAAGTGCAGCTATTAGTGGGAAGCTAAGCTTAAGGATACTTGAAACAAGAAAACTTTTTGTAACCATGTAAATTCCTACAACTGCTAGAATTAAAATTGGTTCACAACTAAGCATTTGAAGAAGCTCTCTTCTCCCTCCAATGTAGCTATAAGGAGACCTTCCAGAAAAACTTCCAACAACTAAGCATACATCAGCCAATGAGACGACGAATACTATTAGTAAAAGATCTTGAGCTAAAACTAGTAAGCTAAAAGCAACAACTGAAAACGCCATGTATGAAAATGCAAGTAAAACTTGAAAGTTGCTTGCAATAAAGCTTTCCTTACCCCAAAGTTTTATTAAATCATAGAACGGCTGAATTATTGGAGGACCAATCCTGTTCTGTATTCTTGCTGTAAGCTTTCTATCTATCCCACTTAATATTCCACCTATGAAGGGTGCTACAACCACAAGTATAAGACTTGTAAAAGGTAAAAACCATTCCATCTATCTCACACCACCAAGGATAAAATAAAAACTAATATTGTTAAAAATATGCCAATTAAGGTTATGTACTTGTCAACTTGAGGTTCACCAAGCCTTCTATCAAAGAACATTCCTGAAACTTCAAGGTTAAATTCTGAATCAGCTGTAGAATAAAAGACGGTAGATTCTTTGCCAGCAACATTTTCGCCGCACATGTATGGAGGAACAGGCCTCCCTCCCTTAGCCTTAATAACAAGTAAGCCTACAGCAAAAACTAAAGCTAAGGTTATGAAAAGTGGCCATATTGGGAAAGCTCCAACATTTGTTAGAAGATTTAGAAGTGGAAGGGATAGCTTAATTGTGTACCAAGATTTTATCTCCGGGATTATTAGTGTTGATATTAAAATTGCAGCTATGATTGCTACAGCAATATCTAAGAAGGTTATAGTGATAGTTGAAACTAGGTATGGTGCTTGAAGCTTTTCAACCTTAACCTTTCCAGTTTCAGGTGGGTGAAGAAGTAAGTGAGCCATCCATTTTGCCCAGAAAAATGTTGTTGCTACACTTCCAACAATGATGGTAACTATAAGAATTATTGCCCATTGAAGCGGAGCCTCAGATATTATAGCCTCCAAAGTTAACCATTTACCTATAAGCATACCAAATGGTGGGAGAAACATTGTAGACATACCTATGAGCATAATTGCTGATGTTAATGGGAACCTTACCATGAGGCCTTCCCAATCCTCAATATTTCTACTGTACACCCTATTTTCAACAATTCCAGCCCCAAGAAAGAGTAGAGCTTTAGACATTGCATGGAAAACTAATAGAAGTAAAGCTGCAACCATAGCTAATGATGTATTAACACCCGCACACAAGATTATGAGGCCAAGATTCCCTATAGTTGAATATGCAAGTATACGTTTAGATTCTCTTTGACTTATAGCTAAAATAGCTGTAACTAAGAAGCTTAAACCTCCAACAGCAGCTATAGCTAAGCTTAGATGCGTCTCCCTAAGCGCTGGAGCAATCCTAAGTATTAAGTATACTCCAGCCTTAACCATTGTGCTGGAGTGAAGTAAAGCTGAAACAGGGGTTGGAGCAATCATTGCCCCTAAAAGCCAGCTGTGAAATGGAACCTGCGCCGACTTTGTAAATGCTGCTAATGCTAGGCAGGCAAAAGCTAAGAGTATGATAGGTGAGTGGGGAGCTAGCATAAGCTTGTTAAGGCTTAAACCTCCAACCTGGTAGTAGCCTATAAAAATGGAAGCTACAAATGCTACTCCACCTATTAAACCCATCCACAAAGCTAAAACAGCATTTTTTATAGCTTGAGGTGTTTCATCATGCCTAATAAGCTGGTAGCAGCATAATGTGGTAACCTCCCAGAAAAAGTATAGCCAGTAAAGGTTGTTAGCAAAAACAAGACCATTCATAGCTCCAAGGAAAAGTAGCATATACAGGAAGAATCTAGGTTGCCTAGTTTCTGCTAAATGTAAATGTTCTTCATGCTCATTCATGTAGCTTAAAGCATAGATACAGATAAGGGAAACAATGATACAGATAATTAAAGCCATAATCACGGATAGAAAATCTATTATGAGGGTAGGTTCAACATGAACAACTGGAAGAGAAAATTCAAAGTAAGCTAAAGGTATAATCTGAAGCAGAGTTAAGATGATTACTAGCGGATGCTTAACCCTGAAACCTACGTATAGGAAGTAGGCTAAGAGAGCAAAATCTAGAAAAACTATTACATCATCCCAGATTTCAGGTAAAGTGAGGGTGTATGGAGCTCCATTAACCAGCTTAACCAGTAAAAGTGAAGATATTATCAGAATGATAGCTGTTAAACTGACAACTATTCCTCGAGCTTTAACATTTTTTAACCCTCTAGCTATAAGCCCCATAACCACCGGAAAAGCTATTAACACACTTGGAATCCATTCAGCCAGGAAGCACCCCTCCAAACCCTAAAATTTATTACAAATAAAAAAGAGGTTTTGATGAGTTTTTAAAGATTTCGTATGTTGAGAGGAGCTTTGTTTTTTTCCAACTTCAAGGATGAAAACTCAACCAACAATTGATCATTCTCTCCCAGTAAGAATATCAGTAACAAGTGGGAATGGTGGATTTGGACCAACAGAAGTTATTCTACCTGTTGGACATATACCGTAACAATATGAACACGTTTTACATGCATAAGCCTTCTCAGGAAGAAGTGCAATACGTCTATTTACTCCTCTCCCAACAAAGTCGATAGCATTATCCCATTGAGCTTCAATACAGCGACGTACACATAACCCGCAAAGAATACATTTCATTGGAGTAGTAAGTTTCATTGAGGTGAAACGTGAAAGATCGGCGTTATACTCATAAGCTAATGACGCTACCTTTCCACCTACATCTTCTCCAGCTGTTATAGCAGCTAACTCTAATATTGTCTTCCTTATCCTATCAATTTTCGGGGACCTAGTTTTAACTTTTAATCCATCTTCCACAGGATAACAACATGAAGCAACTATTCGTTTTCTCCCATTTCTTTCAATTTCCACTACACAAATACGGCATGCACCATAAGGCTCCATCTCTTCATGGTAACATAAAGTTGGAATCTCTATTCCAGCAGATTTAGCTGCTTGAAGCAGTGTCATTCCTTCTTTGGCTTTAACAGTTTTTCCATCTATCTCTAAAACTACTTCTTTACTCAATTATTCTTCACCTCTCTATTTTTTACGTTTAACCTTAATCCCGTAGCGTACTGGTGGAGGTACTGGCGGCGAAATTTTCTCAACAGCACCAAATGGACAAACCGCATAGCATATACCACACTTAATACACTTCTCTTGGTCTATAACATGAACAATGTCTCGCTCACCCTTAATTGCACCTGAAGGACAGTTTCTTAGGCATATTAAACATGCCTGACATTTATCAGGGTTAATGTAGTATGCAGTTAATGCTTTACAAACCTTAGCTGGACAACGACGCTCCTTAATATGTGCCTCATACTCATCTCGGAAGTAGTTTAATGTTGTAAGAACAGGGTTAACAGCTGTTGTTCCTAAAGCACATAATGAAGCTTCCTTCATTGTTTCAGTTACATCCTCAATTATTCGTAAATGTTCCTCAGATCCTCTTCCCTCACAAATATCTGTTAAAACCTTGTTTAGCACCCTTAAACCTTCACGGCATGGTATACATTTTCCGCAGGATTCTTCAAGAAGGAAGTTTATGAAGAATCTTGCTACATCAACCATGCATGTATCCTCATCCATAACAATCATTCCACCTGAACCCATCATTGAACCCAGTTTTGTTAAACTGTCAAAGTCTACTGGTGTATCCAAGTATTGCTCCGGAATAACTCCTCCTGAAGGTCCGCCTGTTTGAACAGCTTTAAACTTTTTGCCTCCTCTTATTCCTCCTCCAATCTTAAAGATTATATCTCTTAACGTAATTCCCATTGGAACTTCAACTAACCCTGTATTGTTTACCTTCCCTACTAGAGAGAATATTTTTGTTCCTGGACTTGTAGGTGTCCCTATTTTTAGGAACCATTCCGCACCATTAAGAATTATGTGTGGTACATTTGCCCATGTTTCCACGTTATTTAGGCATGAAGGTTTATCACGTATACCTTTAACAGCTGTATGAATATATTTTGGTCTTGGCTCTCCAACCTTACCTTCTATTGCTGTCATTAAAGCACTTGACTCACCTGAAACAAAAGCTCCAGCACCCTTATGAACTTCAACATCAAAGCTAAAGTTTGAACCCATAATGTTTTTGCCAAGCAGCCCGTATTCCCTAGCTTGCTGAATAGCCACAGTAATATTTTCAACTGCCAACGGATACTCCTCACGCACATAGATGTATCCTTGACTTGCACCTATAGCATAAGCCCCAATTATTAAACCTTCAAGCACTAGGTGCGGGTTACCCTCCATTAGCGACCTATCCATGAAAGCTCCTGGATCTCCCTCATCACAGTTAACTATAACATATTTTGGTTCTCCTGGAGCATTACGTGTTGTTTCCCATTTACGACCTGCAGGGAAGCCTCCACCACCACGACCTCGAAGGTTTGATTTCTTTATCTCTTCGATTACCTGTTCAGGTGTCATTTGGAATAGTGCTTTGGCTAAGGCTTTGTATCCTCCTATAGCAATGTAATCTTCAATGTTTTTTGGGTCTATTTTTGCATTATTTTCTAAGAGAAGCCTGTATTGGTATTTATAGAATGGGATATCTTCAAGTTTTCTGATAGTTTCACCTGTTACAGGGTCTTTGTAAAGAAGCCTCTCAATAACTTCTCCTTTTAAAATTGTTTTTGAAACTATTTCAGGAACATCCTCAGGCTTAACCTTGAAGTAAAAGATTTCTTTAGGGTAAATAGCAAGTCTAGGGCCTAGTTCACAGAAACCCATACATCCTGTTGCTTTTATATCTACTTTATCAGCTAAACCCTGCTTTTCTAGTTCCTCCCGGAAAGATTTAACAACCTGTAAGGAGCCAAGAGAACTACAACCTGCACTTACACAAATTGCTACGCATGGTCTATTAGGGTCACGTTTTGCAAGAATTTCCTCCCTAAGTTTCTCCAAATCTTCAGGAGAATTTATCCTTGGTATTTTACATCCCTCCTTCACTTTTAATTTTTTCAATAATTTTTGCGACGGAGGCAGGTGTTAAGTTGCCATAGTAGTTATCGTTTATTGTAATAACGGGACCTAATGCACAGCAACCTAAACAGTTTACAGTTTCAAGTGTAAACTGGAAGTCTGGTGTTGTTTCACCAGGACCTATCCCTAAAAGGCTTACCAATCTGTCAAGAATTGTTTGAGCACCTCTAACTTTGCAGGAAGTACCCATACATACTCTGATTAAATTACGTCCTCTTGGGGCTAATGAAAAAGCCTTGTAGAAGGTAACAATACGATACACATAGCTAAGTGGAACATTTAACTGCTTACTTACCTCCATTAATACTTCCATAGGAAGCCAACCAAAATTCTTCTGCAGTTTTAGGAGAATTTGGATTAGCATATCGCTTCTATACTGGTACTCTTCAACTACCTTACTGACTAAGCCTGCTACACCAGTTAGTTTTGTAGGTTGTTCCTTCGCTATAATGTTTCTTTTCAACTTTTCTTTCACCCCACGAGTTTTAACCTCCGGAATTCTTACTTTATATAAACATCTAGGGCAGGTGGCATAGTATTCTCGTTCACCCCGATAATCCCAAACATAACCACAATGTTGACAGGTCAGCTTTACCAAGATTACTTACCCACCCACCTACCTTAAAATAGCAAAAGATTGTATATATTTCATGTCGTATTATTAAATATACCAGCTAATATCATATATGCGAATATATAGAGTATATACCAAGAAAATTAAATATAAGGGGACTTTAAAAAACAGCCTTACTTAGAAGTTGAACTTTCATTAATTTTTGGGTGTGAAGGAAAAATCCCCAATAATCCTGTTAATGGTAGCCTCAGCTATTTCAGCTCCAGCTTCAGCAATTCTTAAAATGCTATCCTTTACTGAACATGAAGCATAAACTTTTATAGGATCTCTTTCTCTAAATATTCTTTCGATTATCATCTCATGGATTAACTTTTCCCTTAGAACATCCTTAAGCTCTATGATATTGTTTGCTGTTTTCAGGTTTTTATTGAAAAAGTTTTTAACTGCCATATCGCACAAGTTAAGTGCTTCTTTACCCATGCTTATCAAATCTTCTATTACTTGATGTGAAAGTTTTCTCCTGTTCTTGTAAAGGAAAAGAACGCATTTTGATATATTTACAGAGTTATCAGCTATACTTTCTAATCTATCTACCACTGTTTCATAGTCAAAACAGTTAACAAACTCTAACCCTTTCTTATCTAAGAGTGAAAAATTATGGTGTATATTTCTCAATAAACGTAGAAGAAGAAAACAAAAATTGTCAACTTCATCATCCAACGAAACAACAGCCTCTGCAAGCTTTAAATCATGATTACCAAGAGCCGTAAGAGAGTTTTCATACATTGAGAGAGTAACATTTGCCATACGCCTTAAACTTGCATCCAATTCAACACTACTTAAGTCTGCTAAACTTTGTAGTGTAATCTCCTTTACATTTGCATCTAAAATTCTGATGTATAACTTCCAACATAACTTTCGTATTAACTCTTTTTGAGATTCCCTAAAAACATCCTTTGAAATAAGCTTTACTTTAGAAAAACCATTTAGATAACATGAAATAACCTTCCGGATAAGGAGACCATGCTCTGTTGGATCCACCTCAACCTCAATTTCTTTAAACTTTTTTTCCTCCTTAATCCTGGAAGGAAAAACTATTAAAGCTCCATTTTTTTGAGTTTCTATGCAAATTTCATCCCCATATTTTAACTCATTTAACTTAACCCAGTATTTCGGCAATGAAACAACTAGTGTTGACCTTCCAAGCTTAATAATTTTACGTGTTTCCATTAGGCATCATTCCTAAACAGAATATATACACACAATAATAAATATATGTATGTTTAATGATACCCCCTAAACCTAAAATTAATTAAGCTACACAGCAAAACGCCAAAAGTAATCCTTATATTAAGTTTTCTCTAAAAATTTTTAGGTAGGTAGGTAGAAAATGCAGCATAAAATAAATGAACTTATCAAAAGAATAAGAAACGATCCTGAAGTAAGGTCAACAAACTTTAACATCAAACTTCTAAGCATGGTTGGAGATATATGCAAAGTATATGGTTACGGAACTGCAAGATTATTTTTGTTAGGGAAAAAAGGAGATGACGTAAAAATTATTTTAAAGGTATTGAGGATGATTGAAAAAGAGAATGTTTCCACCGAGATTGGCATGCTGATCCTTAAAAACCTAGTTAATATTGTAAACCCACCTTTAAACTTGTAGAAAAAATAAACTTCTTTTGAAATTTAATTTTAAAATTTTAAGCTATGGGAGCTAACTTACTTAAGCCTTCAATTTCCCTGTAAACTTTTAAAGTTTCTTTAGCAGTTCTCTCCCAGCTAAAAATTTTGGCTCTTTTAAGCCCTTTAACTGAAAGCTTACCTCTTAATCCTTCATCTGTAAGAACTTCAACCATTTTTTGATGTAAACCTTTAACATCATAAGGGTTTATATAGATTGCAGCATCACCTAAAATTTCAGGCATACATGTAGCATTTGAAGATATAACAGGGCAGCCGCAGGCCATAGCTTCAAGAGGAGGCCAACCAAATCCCTCATAGATTGATGGAAAAACAAACAGTTCAGCTTGGGTATAAAAGCTTGCAAGATCCTTTTGAGATGGAACCCATTCAATAAAAATAACTTCTTTCTCAAGATTTAAAGCTTGAATGGTCTTTAAAGTTTCCCCTCGAAAATCTGCTTCACCACCTCCAGCTCTACCAACCTTAACAAGTTTTAATTCCTTAAATTTTGGGTCCTTCTTTAAAAGGTAGAAAGCTTTTAAAAGTGTTTGCAGATTTTTTCTTGGATGCTCTGAGCCAACATAAAGAATATATGGTTCTTGGCAAGGTCTTTTACCATATGTTGGTTTAAATATTTCATCAACACCATGATAAATTACCTTAATTTTTTCCTCATCAACATGGAAATATCTAATTAAATCTTTTTTTGTATAATTGGAGGGGACAATTATCTTTGCAGCTTTTAATGCTCCTCTATAATCCAAATTAATCCAGAATGAATCTTGTAGACTTGGCTTATGAATTAAAGGAGTTAAGTTTTTAGTATCAAGGTAGCGGATAACATCATGAATAGTAACAATAAATGGCTTTTTAAGGAAAAAGCCAAACCTACCTAAATGATGATTAGGCAAGTGAGGTATTCCTGGCAGTTCATGAAGCCTTTTGATAAAGCTAAAAGCTACTAAAGTCCTTTTTACAATTGGAGGATCAAATATTGATTTACTAAACTGTTCTGAAACTCTCTGATAAATATCTGTGTGAATAACAGGAACGTCAATATACTGTGAAAGTCTAAGACTGTAAAGATCTAATGAGCCCTTACCATGAGTAACAACCAGAAAAACCCCCATCCCCCAACCCCCCTCCACGAAGAAAATTTTAAACTGAAAGTGAAGGGGGAAAAGGGTTTAGAGGAAGTAAAACTTGTCAGTTTTAGCTTCTCTACGTTACTAAGGACTATATTTTTATCTCTAAGATGATGGATAAGCAAACTTCCTTATAAGGTTAAAAGCAAAGTAAACAAGCTTATTTAATACTTAATACGTTTTTTATTTGGGTGAGGTTTTGGAAACTTTTCCAATAGTGTTTATCCATGGTGCAGGGGGAAATCAAAAAGTTTGGGTAAATCAAGTTGAATACTTTAAAAACTCATTAGCTATTAACCTACCTGGTCATGATGGTGGAGAAGGAAAGCGAAGTATTGATGGATACGTAGAGTATGTTAAACATTTTCTTGATGAAAGAGGTTTAAAAGAGGTTGTTTTGGTTGGACATTCAATGGGAGGAGCTATAGCTCAAATGTTTGCATTAAAATACCCAGATTACTTAAAAGCGGTAGTTTTAGTGTGTACCGGAGCAAAACTTAGAGTTTTACCAAAAATATTTGAGCTAATAATGCAGAATTAT
>Ga0180302_10001065_pt1 | contig 12827 bp, 12 predicted proteins | sample GuaBasSediGuay17_FD_121794 | JGI IMG/M metagenome (GOLD analysis project Ga0180302, IMG submission 121794) | Subseafloor sediment microbial communities from Guaymas Basin, Gulf of California, Mexico - Guay17, Core 4571-4, 12-15 cm | ecosystem: Environmental > Aquatic > Marine > Hydrothermal... | reverse complement strand
CGACCAGTGCTCCTGCTTTTATAGCTAGGTGTATTCCTGCACCTGATAGGGGAGATACCTGATGTGCTGCATCTCCAACAAGTAGTATTCTACCATGTACTATTGGTTTTAAACCGCCAGACAGAGGTACAAGAAAAGAGTCCTCCCTAATAATCTTAATCTCATTAAATTTCCTTCTTTTCAGCTTCAGCAATTTCTTAAGGTATATTCTTAGTGAGCTAGTATTTACTCTATCCGCTAATGCCCCGATACCTATTCTTAAATGATCCACATGAGGAAAAACCCACGCGTATCCCGCGGGGCTATACTCTCTCCCATAGTAAAACTCATTAATAGGCTCCAATGAGTTGCTACTCTTAACCCATACCTGATATGCTAAGCCAAAGTCTCGAAGCTTAATACCTTTCCTAAATATTATTCTCCTAGTAATGGATGCCGCACCATCAGCTCCTACAACTACTTTGGCTCTTATTCTTCTTTTTCCTAAGATACTTACATGATCCTTTTCAGCAGAGACGCTTCTGACAAGAAATCCTAGCTCTAGATCAATACCTAATTTATCAAGATGCTTAAAAAAGAACTTAAGGAGAGTTTTTCTTCCAATATTTTTCCCAATAGGTTCTGAATACCAAATCACATTATCAATGCTGCGATAAACAATCCTAATGCCCGATATCTCCACTCCAGGTAAAGTACTGATGCTAGGAAAAATTCTAAAAGCGTCTCTTAAAATCATCCCTCCACAAGGCTTTTCCCAAGGGCTTAAGTTCTTATCAACAATTAGGATCTCTGGAGAAACTCCGTTTTTCTTAGCATGCAGCATTAATGACAATGCTGTCGCGAGTCCTGCTGGCCCAGCCCCTATTATTATAACGTCTCTCACGACTTGTTCTCCTCAATACTCAAACTTTAGCAATTTTTCTCTTAAGTGCTCTTAAAAGTAATTTCCTAACTCCAGTAATGCTTCTTAATTTTAATACTTCTGGATGATTAGATACTGCTACAGTATTTATCCAGTGAATGCCTATTCGTAACTTTGACTTATTCAGTATTATTGGCTTGCTAAGCACTATTTTGGTTAATGCTATAGATTTTCCTGGTATTATAACAAGGGAGTTATTTATTTTCTCTAGAGTAATCAAGTCATGTAGTTTTTTCCTAAGGAACTCTGCAATATCTTCTCTATAAGGGGCGATCGTTAGTATGCTTTCTTCAGAACCAACAAGTTTGGTATCCTGAAATCTGAAAAACTCTATCAAGTAGGATCCGATATTTAAGAAGCTTAGAAAACCCTGAGAACGTAATAAACCTAATTTAATTATAAGATCAGCGCTCATTTTCTTGGCAATATAGTGCGTTAGTTTCTGGAGACTACTTGACCATTTGATTAAGCCATGATCTATTAAGAATTTTGGAATTGATATGATGTATTTTTTCTCTGCAAAACCATGATCACCGAGAACTATCCATAACTCTGGGTTAAGTTCTTCTATGAGCTCCTTAATTAATTTATCTAAGTACTCATAGTACTTCACTAGCAAGTCGTTTCTGCGTTTATAAAGGCTGTGAGAAAGAATATCTGAGTATCTGAGCCAAAAGAAGGAGAAATCAGTTCGGTACTTCTGCACAAGGAATTTAAATATATCAACCTCCATTCGAGCTCTTTTCTTATAAATTTCATAATACTGCTCATCATCCCGAAAATATTCGATTTCTTCAGCATTATAATTGATATCCCTGAGAACGCTATTAATATAAGGATTACTTGTTAGTATAGGAGCCTCAAGACCCCAAACAGTGAAGCCTTTGTATTTTTTAGGATAAATCATAGGGACTTTCCATAGACCGATTCTATATCCCCAGAGCTTTAATATATCAGTAAAATATATGTGGTGAACGTTTCTAGCTGTAACAACGTGGAAATTCGCATCGTAAAAATCAATTATGCCGTGTTCTTTAGGACTTAACCCAGTTAAGAGAGATACGGCGCATGCTGGTGTAACAACGGGCTTGACGCTTAATATAGGTTTATAATAGAATGACTTGAGAAACTTCATTGAGGCTAGATAAAACAATTCTTTATCGAAACCATCAACGACAATTACTAGACCCTTTATCTTCACTAAGCAGACCTCCAAGAGCAAAGGAGTGGATTCTCTAGAAGGGGCTATGAGATGGCCCCAAGCATATAATACGAATTAGAGAATAAAAATCTAAACCGTTACCTAGGGGGAATAATATTTCTCAGATGAAGTCTTTGCTAATTCTTATGATGTAGCTTTAGAGATAAAATCCATGGTTGTCTGTTCTAAGAAATTTTGCTCATTTAAATTCTGAGTGGGATATGATAATAGGGGTTGGAAATGGAGGTGCAATCATGAATAATGGCTCAATAAATTCAATACCTTTTTTGATAAAGTTCAGAAAAAATGACGAAGATTTTCTAGCAGTATTCCTTAATCATAGTGAGCTATTCAGCAGTTACTTGGACCTACTTAAGCATCTTAAAGAGAAATATAGAGTAAAAGGTGTTATTATCTTAAATTATGCACCCACAATAGTAAAGTACGAAGTATTAAAAAGCGGTAGTTTCATCGCTATAAATGATCCTAAAAGGCTAAGTTCATTCATATCCAGAGTTTTCTCAGTAATGAATAAAAGCTCACTCAAATCCTAAGACACCAACTGCTCTCCGATAGGTTGCATATATTGCGGCGGCTGATTTCTTTATTTTCTCCCTCTCCTCTTCAGAGAGAAAGCCCCATATATCCGGTCCCAAACTTCTGCTAATTCTCGCTGGTATTGTTACATATACGGGTTCTGGGATGTTATCAAATTTGGTTAATCGAGAATAACTAAGCACCCTACCAGTATTAAGGAGTATTCCCTTAATAATTTCTAAGAATGATCCTGCTGGACCCCATCTAGTTCCTCCAACCGCCTTAATTATCTCGACACTAATCCCCTTTACGTATCTCTCAATTTTCTCCTTATTGATACTCTCACCAGATTCCTCTAGATATTCGTCCAGCGTCTTTCCAAAAATCCGTACAGTACTCCATAATAATACCGCCGCCTCACCGTGTTCGCCGCCGACATACGCCTCAACAGCACTTAACGGCACTTTCAACTCCCTAGCTAAGATTACTCTAAATCTAGAAGTTTCAAGATTAGTTCCAGTGCCTATAACTCTCCTCTCCCCCCTTAACACCCTATGGACAAGTGTGGTCATAGCATCAACGGGGTTAGTAATAACGAAGTACCAGGCATTCGGATTATTATCAATGGTTGCTTCAGCTATCTCTTTCATGATCTCAGCATTCTTATCGGCGAGATCTCTTCTGCTCATTCCGGGTTTTCTTGGATATCCTGCAGAGATTATAATTAAGTCGGCATTCTCAACATACTTGCTATGCTCATAAGCATTTATCCTAATATCAATGCCGTGAGAGGATATGCCATGATAAATGTCCTCAGCAACCATTTTGGCTAGATTCGGGATAATGTCTACGAGTGATAATTCCTCTATATAGGGTTCAAAGGCAAGAGTATATGCAAGTGAAGAGCCAACCCGACCAGTGCCTATAATTGCTACATGGTACATTTGAGAGGCCTCAGTTCAGAATTTTAACACATTGAATCTTAAATATTTTAAAAGCTATAGCATCTATACTCTGTTTAAGTTCTTTTTATCCGCTGTTGAAAAATTAAATAATAGTCTTAGTCCTATTATGGTGAGAAGCTTGGGGATAAAAGGTACTCTTGCGTGGCATTTAATGGTTGAGAAAGTAAATCTTGTTCTGCTTAAATCTCTTCTCCACTCCTTTGTAGGATACATAATTGAAAAGGATGGTATAGATAAAACCTATGAGGTCCTTAAAGAATTGGGGAAGAAGGCGGGCAAATGGATCATAATGCACTACTTCGAAAAAACGAAACCGATAGCAGATACGGTCAAGGATTATTGGAAAGCAGCGAATTTGGGTATAAAAATATTTAGTGGTCAAGAATTGGATGAGATATTCTATGAGGTGCTTGATGGTGGAAAGAGAGTTCTCCTTAGGCTCCGTTCTCGAAAAAATCCTATATGCAAGGGCATAATTTCGCCAGATCCTAGGATAAAATTCTCTGCATTTATAGCTGGTATATTTGAATGGATTCAGTTGGAGCTAAAGAAGGATATATATGGGTTTAAAGAAGTCAGAGTTGATGAAACGAAATGCTTGACAACTGGAGATGATTTCTGTGAAATAACTATTGAGTGGATATTTGATGAGGAGAGGGCTAAGGATATTCTGAAATTATTTAAGACTGAAGGAATTCATAGGGTCAAGTAGATATACTAATCGCCTCTTACAAGAAGTATTCTTGGTATCTTTGGGCTTCTATCCTCTAGGACAGCCTGCTCGATAGCTAATGCGAGTTTACTAGTTAATTCTGGATCGTGTATTATCTCTAACTTGATTATCTCTCTCTCAATCATCTTAGCCAATGCGTGTTGTAGAGGATCCTTGCTTAACTCTTTAAATAATTCTTCTTTCTCAAATGGCGTGCTCGTGTAGATTAGCATCTTAGCATAGCTTCTGTAATCATGTACGAGTATGAAGTAATCCTTAGTAAGATTGCTTAATGCTTCCTCCCAAGCAAATGTGTTAAAATCTATGCTAGCTATTCTCAAGATACCCCCAACCAATCCCTCCACTTCTCCAAATTCTGGTAGCTTAACTCGAACCCTCTTTGCCTTTCTCCCAAGTACCCTTATGATAGGTATTCCCTTAGAATTCTTACCCACTACCTCGATTAAATCCCCTAATGCATAATTTGGCACCACCATATCCTTTAATAGGGTTATAATGGTTTCCCCAATTGTTCCTATTTTTGCGTCGAATATATTAACTAGTTCGTTTTCCTGAGTAAGTATCATAAGACCTACGAAATCTGGATAATATAGAAGCTCGTAATACTTTCCTTGGTAAAGAGATCCTGCTATTAATCCTCCCTCTGCACATCCATAACCGTTGAAAATCTTTATTTCCTTACCCCATTTCTCCGCAATCTCCTTTAGACTATTTATCACGGAAGGAGTTAATGATTCCCCAGTCGTAATTAGATTTGTTATATCACTTAGGATATCATGTTTCGAAACAATTTTTTCAAAAACATACCATATAAAACCCAATAGTCCCGTGACAGCATCGTATGGGGCATGATTAACGATTTCTCTCTCTTGTTCATGAAGCCTTAATAATGATGCCAAGAATCGTTTTTTAGCGAACATCTCCGTTGTTATTAGAAATATTTTTGAGGTAGCGAATTCCTCGCTCGTATAGATTGCTAATGCATTTTTCGTTGAGTAACCTATACCCATATCAAATAAGTAACGGCCAGCAGCTCTAAGCATCTTTAGCGCGTCTCCTCTGCTAAATCTAATAATCTTTCTTTTTACAGTACCACTGCTTTTCCACTCCATAAATGCTGGATAATCCGGAGGAGATGAGGGATATTCTCTAATAACCTTGTAATTAATTAGATCATCATATTTCATGTGTTCAAGCTCGGGGAAAAACCTCTTGGTCCACTTTGTTCTTTTTAGTTTGTCAAACTCTTCGTTTAAGTAATTTATCCATTCGTCCTTCCCCCAATCTCTAGTCTTCTCAACCCACCTATTAACAATACGTCTCACAAAGAAACGTGTAATCATGAGAGCTCTCCCCTTAAGTACGAGATCAGCCTTATTCAAAAATACGATAATTGAAACTCAAAAAATCAAATACGAATTAAATATGGATGTTTTTTACTTTTTCTTAAAAGCGATGTTTCCTTAAAAAATTTGTCTCAAGTATTAATCGGAGAATACTACGGATTTTTAAATAAGAGTGATAGTAGTCTAATTAATTGAAGGTGAGCATATTTGTACTAAAAATGATGGGGCTTTTTTAGGTAATGTTAATGGAAATTGCTAAGACAAGTACATTACTCCTAGTCATGCGCGAGGATGGGACACTGATATATAGTTTCCCTAGGAGAGAAGAAGACGAAAGAAGGAGAGGATTGCTATCAGCTCTTATCTCCTCGATAATTGCTCTGAACAGGGAAGCGCTAGGTAAAGTAGGAGACAGAATATCCATTAAAACGGATTATGGATCCTTTTACTTTCTAAGAGGAAGTAAAGCTTTTTATGCATTAATGACTAAGGAGCAGATGAATGAAGAAAAAATCTTTAATGTCTTGGATCATTTAGCTAAAGGTGTTGATAGTCTTCTGCCAGAAGGAGAGATAATAATCATAGATGATAATCTTATAAAATCTATTGAAGAAATCATAAGAGAGATTTTTTCCCCGACTGAACTTAAAGACGAGGAAATTAAGAAACTCCTCCAAAGTTTATTCAGAGACATAATAGAGAAGACGGGAAAAGTCCCGGAGAGGCTAAAAGCATTCGTTAAAGAAGCTCTTTTTCCAGTATTAGTAGATAGAGCAATAATAATAAAAGAAAAGAATCCAATGAAGAGACTTATATTATCTCAATGCACAGGGAGTAAGGATGTTGAAGAAATATCTGAAATGATGGGAATCCCATTAGAAAGACTTATGGCAGAACTTGCGTCGTATGTTCGAAAAGGAAAAATAATATATAGGGTAGGTTACAAACTAGCGTATAAGTAAGAATCTCATACAAAATAGCTTCTTTATCCCTAAAAATATATGATCCAATTTATACTCCGCTAATGCTTTTCGGTTATTTTAACCGAAATAAGTGATGGGATTCTGGATATTAAAGCTTCTGAGTTCTAGTGATGATATTAGTTGGTAAGGTTTATAAATAGCTTTAGGATAGTGGATTCGGGGAGGATTTCGGGAGCTTTCAAAACTTTCGGATTTTTCCACAAGATGTTATTCGGTGAGGATGAAAAAACTTGGCGGAAAAAACATCTCGGATCCCCGGCTTTTATAAACTTCCGCTTGAGGAGAGAATTAGAATAGTGAAGGAGTTTGCGAATCTTACTAATGAGGAAGTAGAGTTACTAAAGAGGGTTGGGGCTCTTGATCTTAGGACAGCGGATATAATGATAGAGAACGTGGTAGGCACTTTCCCATTACCATTAGGGATAGCTGTGAACTTCTTGATTAATGGTAAGGATTATCTAGTTCCAATGGCTATCGAGGAATCATCCGTTGTGGCTGCTGCAAGTCACGCTGCAAAATTATGTAGAGCGGGAGGAGGTATAAGATCCATCGCCACGGAATCAATAATGATTGGTCAGATACAATTGACGAGAGTAGCGGATCCCTATGGAGCTAAGATGAGGATCTTAGAGCATAAAGACGAGATTCTGAGAATCGCGAATGAACAAGATCCAATATTAGTGAAGCTTGGTGGTGGAGCTAAGGATGGAAGTTAGGGTAATCCATTCTCGGTATGGCCCAATGGTTATAACGCATCTTCTTGTTGATGTTAAGGATGCTATGGGGGCTAATGCGGTAAACACTATGGCTGAGGCAGTTGCGCCCTATATAGAGGAGATAACCGGTGGAAAAGTGTATCTAAGGATAATTTCAAACCTAGCTGATAAGAGATTGGTCAGGGCTCATTGCATAGTACCAAAGGATGTGCTAGGGGGCGAGGAGGTAGTTGATGGCATTGTTTTAGCATGGGCGTTCGCTGATGCTGATCCCTACAGAGCAGCTACTCATAATAAGGGAATAATGAATGGCGTTGATGCTGTAGTTATAGCAACTGGTAATGATTGGAGAGCCGTAGAAGCTGGTGCTCACTCCTATGCTGCAAGATGGGGCGTCTATAAACCCCTAAGTGTTTGGGAGAAGAATGAGAATGGTGATCTAGTGGGTACCTTAGAAATGCCTATTCAAGTGGGTATTGTTGGTGGGGCTACAAAGGTTCATCCTCTAGCAAGAGTATGTTTAAAGATTTTAGGTGTAAAAACCGCAAAGGAGTTGGCTGAGGTAATAGGAGCTGTTGGATTAGCACAGAATCTCGCTGCTCTTAGAGCCCTTGCTACGGAGGGTATCCAGAAGGGCCATATGAAACTTCATGCTAGAAACCTAGCTGTCATGGCGGGGGCTACTGGTAACCTGATAGACAAGGTAGCTGAGATAATGATTAAGAAAGGGAAAATAACCTTCCACTTCGCTCAGGAAATTCTGGAGAAATTAAAGAGAGGAGAGCCTATCGAGGAATGAATAATCCTTCTCATTCTTCACTTTTTATTGTTTCTGGGATTTTAAGAGAGATTATCGTTAAGATAGCACATATGATGGCTGCTAATGAGAATGGTGATCTAGGGCCTAAGGTATCGTAAAGTATACCGCTAAGGATTTCTCCAGTAGCTAGAGTTATGGAGTCCATAAGCATTATGATAGCATAACCTCTTCCTCTGTATTCTGATGGCAAAAGATCTGCTTGGATAGCGGGTAGAGCTGAGAAGAAAAACGAGAAGGAGATTGAGGCTATTCCCGAAGATATTAAGATATATAGATTTGCTATTGGCCCAACTGGAGCACCCACAATTAGAATGATACTCATTAATGCCGTTAAAGAGCCGATTATTAGGGGAGGTTTTCGACCGATTTTATCAACCATGAAACTACAGGGATAGACAAGAAGTAGGTTAAGAACATATGTTATGGTTTGTATAAATGCCCAATATCCCTCGCTAATTCCTAAATAATTTAGGGCGAAGAGTTGTACTAAGTATATTAAACCATTTGCCAGCGAGAAGAAAATGGATATCACTATGACAATCCTCATTTTCTTAATAATATATCCTAGCACAATCCTATAATCTTGTACAAAACTAGAGAAAACATCTCTCGATAATCTCTGGCCGGACGATATCGTTTCCTTAAGTGAGAGAACTCTAATGGTAGCTGCGATTAAACCAGATATAAAGGCTAGGAGGAAAAGTCGTCTGGTACCTTCAACGATTCCATGTTTACTAATGAATAAGTAGGCGAGGTAGGGAGATGCTATAGTGACGATACTTGGAATTGTGAAAAGAAGAGCGAATCCTCTTCCTCTTGTCCTCTTAGGGAAACTATCTGCTATAAGAGCATCCAGCGCTGGCTGATAAAAGAGGGCTATATTCATTACTATACTGATAAGGAATATTTCTTGCCACGATTTTGCGAAGAACATGAGAAGATAGCTAATCGCTATTACATAGGTCATCGTAACAATTAATGTTCTCCGACCAATCTTATCTGCTAGATATCCACCGGGGATTCTTGCTAATGAGAGGGCTAGCTCAGAAACTGCAGCTATGAGAGTTATTACCGCTGGCATTGCTCCAAGAGCATATAGAAAGACCTGCCAATAAGTATACATGGCGTTTTGGAAAGGATTCCAAATGATCCAGCTCGCCAATAATCCCAGAACATTACTCCATATAACATTGGTTCTTAAGTTATCGGGTTTATCTTCTTCCATAGAGCATCAACGATCTCTTCAAAATAAATCTAATAATTTCTTGAATTCTAAATACATCACCACAGCTATAACGACAAAATTTCTCACTCAGGAATTCTTTAAAAGCATGATATTAATACAGGAATTAAAGAGAACCATTAATAAATAACATTATGAGGGGAAGGTAAAAGAGCGATCTCATCCTTTAGACTTCGAATTAGCCAATTAATTAAGCTAGGACGGAATCCTAAGGGGATATGCATTATACATTTTCCTCTAATCTCAGTCCATATTTTTCTAATCGTTTAAAATTTTCTTTATCTAAAGTTAGGAGAGGGAGATTATTAATAATGCAAGCCGCTCCAATAATGATGTCCGGTTCTGGTATCAATTCCCCCTCCTTAGCTAATTTACCCCATATTTCGCATGCCTTTAGGATTATCTTGTTATCAAGATGGATAATATTGAATATTTTCTCTAAGTATTTCTTCGCTTTATTGATATCTCGCCCAATATAGTATTCTCCCCTCAAATACTCGTAGAGTGATATATCAACAAGATACGGTATGTACTCCCTAACTAAAGCATCAATTCTCTGCTGCTTTAATAACCATATTAAGTAAGAGGTATCGACAATAACTTCTTTCTTCATGGATATCTAAACCTCCATTCCTGTCTGGTCTTTCGTAATAAGTCAAGCATTTTTTTAGCATCCTCATCACGCAATTTAAATTCCTCTTGGAACTTCCTTGCTTCTTCTACAAGTTTTTGGGTCTCTAATTTTTCTATAATTTCTTCAAAGAATTCGTCCCAACTCTTATCCCCCTTTAGTTTTGCTAACCGATTTTTAATCTTAACAGAGATGGTGATGGTAGAAACACCCATTTTAATTCCCCTTGATACAATTACAATGCTAATTATAATATTAATTATAATTAAAATTTGACTGAGAAGAGGAAATGTGATAAAAGATTCCGCGTAATAACTGTAGTATAGCTTTATAGAAATTTCAGCTTGATTGATGCAAACCCAAATATAAAGTCCCTTAAATTTTTCTCTTAGTAATTGGTAAGATATCTAAAGTGTTAGTATATTAGTTGCCGCCTTGAAACAATCTTTTGGACTCGAAAGGTTTCTTTACCATTCATTATCCCGAACCAATTTTTACTATTTTTAGTGCATAGAAACATAATATTCTGACGATAAGAGTCCATTGTATCATGTTTTTCGGTATATGTAACACGTTTTTTAATGATATTTAATTATATTTAATGATATTTAATTAATTTTTCCTCGAGTGCCTAGAACATTTCGAAACGTTAATCTAACAAAATCATAGTGGTTGTTCTGGAATGAATCAAGAAATTCAAACCATATTAGTCTTCGTGGTGATAGGTTTTGTCGCTCAAATGGTCGATGGAGCTCTTGGAATAGCGTATGGGGTTACCTCAACTACTTTCCTACTTACCATTGGTATATCTCCCGTCATGGCAAGCGTAAGTGTCCACACTGCAGAGATTTTCACAAGTGGTGTGTCTGGGCTTTCGCATTTAAAGCTTCAAAACGTTGATTATAACTTGTTTAAAAAGCTTGTAATTCCAGGAGTACTGGGTGGAGTTCTGGGAGCATATGTCCTTACCGCTGTGCCAGGGAACATAATAAAGCCCTTTGTCACTATTTACCTGCTTATAATGGGTTTAATAATAGTTTGGAAAGCGTTAAAGAATGTTCGGAGCAAAAGTGTTCAGAGGGCGGAAATGAGGGCTAAACTCGTTCCATTGGGTATAGTTGGTGGGTTCCTCGACGCAATTGGCGGTGGTGGGTGGGGCCCAATAGTGACATCCACTTTAGTAGCGAGGGGGAATAATCCTAGATACACAGTGGGTTCAGTTAATCTTACAGAATTTTTCATTACCATTGCTGAAGTCGCGACCCTCTTTATGAGAATTAAGCTAATACATTGGCAATTAATTCTCGGCTTGATTGTCGGAGGGATTATAGCAGCTCCTTTGGCAGCCTTTATCTGTAAGAAACTACCTCCTAAAGTACTGATGGTAGTAATAGGGTTGTTGATCATGGTTTTGAGTGTAAGAATCTTGCTTTCATATATCTTATAGTCCACGGAGTTTGTGTATAAGCAGTTTATCTAGTTTGTCAAAATTTGTTGGGTTTTTTCTAGGTGTTGTTCTTGGTTGTTTTGTCTTGTCTTGGCATGGTTTCATAATATGATTGAAATAACTTACCATTACTCCTGTGTTATCATAAGAGCATGTTCGCTATAGAACTTTGCATTCTAGAGTCATCATTGAGAATTTACTTATAATCAAGCTTTTGACAAATCATTTAAGCACATTTATTATGGTGATACTTATGAGCTGGGATAAAGTTAGGGAGGATTTTGAAATATTAAAGGAAATTACTTACCTAAACACAGCCTCTGTAGGATTATTGCCTAAGAAGTCTCGTGAGAGAGTACTCGAGTGGTTAAATGAGCGTGGATATGGTAATCTTTATTGGATGAGATGGTATGAAGAGAGTAAACGCGTTAAGGAGCTCTTTGCTAAGCTAATTAATGCTTCCCCAGAGGAAATATCGCTTGTGGAGAACACTTCTATGGGACTAAATTTGGTCGCGAATTCTATCAAATGGGAACGAGGGGATAATATAGTTATCAATGATATGGAATTTCCAGCGAATGTTTTCCCGTGGCAAGTTCAGGCTAGGAAACATGGTTTAGAGATTAGGGTTGTGAGGAGTAAGAATGGGGTTCTTGATATTAATGACTATCAAAGATTAACGGATGAGCATACTAAGGTGATAGCCGTTTCTTGGGTAGAATTTTCTAATGGATTTGTTCATGATTTGAAAGCTCTTTCAGAGATTGCTCATGATGCTGGAGCTTTCTTAGTTGTTGATGGTATCCAAGGAGTAGGTGCATTAAAACTGGATGTTAAGAAGTCTGGAGTGGATTTTCTGGTCTGTGGTGGTCATAAATGGTTGCTCGGTTTGTCCGGTGCAGGATTAATGTATATTAAGAAGGAGGTTCTCGATGAGTTAGATATATCGTTTGGCGGGTGGTTAGCTGATAAGAATCCCTCTGATTTCACTTATAGAGAATACAAGCCTGCAGAGGATGCCAGGAGGTTTGAGTTAGGCTCGCCCAGCTTTATTGGTTATTACGCTCTTAGTGCCTCCCTAGAATACATTCTGTCGTTAGGTATAGATGCCATTGAGAAGAGAGATCTAGAGCTAGCTAGTTATCTGATAGAAAGAATGAGAATTATTGCTGGAGTAGCTTCTCCATTAAAAGACGGAGAGCCCTTATCTCCAATTATTAGTCTGGAGATTCCGAATGCGAATGAGGTAGCTAAAGTCCTGTGGGAGAAGAGCGGGATTAGGG
>Ga0180302_10001064_pt1 | contig 12858 bp, 8 predicted proteins | sample GuaBasSediGuay17_FD_121794 | JGI IMG/M metagenome (GOLD analysis project Ga0180302, IMG submission 121794) | Subseafloor sediment microbial communities from Guaymas Basin, Gulf of California, Mexico - Guay17, Core 4571-4, 12-15 cm | ecosystem: Environmental > Aquatic > Marine > Hydrothermal... | reverse complement strand
TACTTAAAGTAAATAACACAATAGCGAATTATTTGACGGTTACCTCCCCAACACTCTCGGTCAACAACACGATAGCAGATTATCTAACAGTCACCTTACCTTCCTTAGTGAAAACCAACATTTGCTATGGAGAAGAGTGTGAATAGGTTCGGTTCGCAACTCACACAGCTTGCTGCAAGCTTCTGCCATCGCATACAAATACGAAAAATCCCAGAAAATCCAGAAAATGAAATTTAATTGAGTTGCAGAGGAATTGCAAAGTCTTTTCTCATGTTTAGGCCTTGATGACCTTAGATATACCGTTGAATTTCTCGACTCTGAATATATGGTCTGCAAAGCTCTCTAATTCTCTTTCATGTGAAACTATTATAATTTGTTTTGACTCTAATTCGTCTAAGATCTCCCTAACTTTGAACAGTTGTTCCTTGCTAAATCCATCAGTCGGTTCGTCCATAATAATTAAACCGTCTTTCAGACCTGGTGAAGTTTTTCTTACGATCGTGTTTAAGGCTAATCGATAAGCTAATGCCACACTTGTTTTCTCACCACCGCTCAAATCAACTTCTTCATATCCCTCCTGTTCAACAATTGGTGTAAAGTCTTCATCAACCCGGGAAGTTTTAGTTGGATCATCGACCAAAATGCTGAACCAATGATTAAACAGTTGATTGAATTCCTGATTTATTGTAAACATGACATGCCTCTCGATACTCTCTAAGCTCGGTACAAGATAATCTCTTATCCAATTTGAAAATTCTTCCAATTTCTCCTTTGTTTCTTTCTTTTTCTCTTTTTCTTTTATCAATCTCCTTATTTTCCTCACATTGTCCTCTCTTTCTCTAATTAAAGTTCTAATTTCCGTGATCTTATCACCGATTTTCCTGTGCTCATTCTGTAACACCTCGACATCCTCTTCCAATCTATCTATTTTTTTCAATAAATTCTCTAACTCCTTTTGTTTTTTTGCACTCTCTCTTAATCGTAGGGTTAGATCTCTAATTTCCATTGAGAGATCTTTTATTTCTCTCTTACAATTCGCAATCCTATCCTTATTTTCTTTGGTTTGTCGATTTAGTTCCTCTATTCTTTGTTGGTTTTGGAGGTATTTTCTTAACTCTTCTTTAAGCGCTTCAAGGTAATCTATCGGGGTTTTAAACTCACTCAAGAATGGAAAGCTCCTTTCTTCTTTTATTTGCATCTTACTCTCAATTTCCTTTATTTTTCTATGCAATTTTACCAGCTGAGATCGTTTGTCGTCACGTACTCTAATATCCTCTTGTATCTTCTCCAAATTCTGAATATCCTTTTCAATTTTCCTATACTTTTTTTCTAATTCCTTTTTCTTAGTTTCAAGGCTCTTCCCGATCTTTTTGTATTCTTCTAACTCTTTCTTTAGTTTAGCTATCAATTCTTTCTTTTCCCGAGCCAACTTTCTTTTATCTTCTTCGGTGAGATCGTTATTACAGATTGGACACTTATTTCCTGCATCCTTTAAGTCTTTGAGCCTTTTTTCTAAGTCCTCTAATTTATTTTGTCTGCTTAGCATCTCATTTTGTACTTCTTCTTTAGAAACGTCTATTTTTTCAACCTCTTTTTCGATTTCAGCTTTTTTTGTTTCGAAAGTCTGGATCAGTCTCTGCACTTCCATTAGACTCTTATCCTTATACTCGCTGAGTTTTCTTTCAAGCTTCTTTAAATCTTGATTAATTCCTGAAACTAGTCCTAGTAGTTTTGTTTTCTCTCTGTCTAATTTTTTCAACTCTTTAATCTTTTCAGAAATCTCATCTTCGCTCTTTTCGGTAGGTTTTTTCAATTTTTTGAGATCTTCTATATCTTCCAAAATCAATTTATTTTTGTTGTTAAGGTTTGTTATCTCCTTTTTCAGTTTCTCGATTTGCTTCTTTTTATCATCTATTTGTTTCCTAATTTCTGGAATCTTTGCTACAACCTCACGTAAACTTTTTTCTGTATTTCTGAACCCATCTAACTCTTTTTTTCTATTTTCCAACTTTTCTTTTATCTTTAACTCTTCTTTTCTAAGTTTTTCCAACTCTTTCTTTTCCTTTTCAATTTCTTTCTCTAACTCCATTAACTCCTCTTTCAAAGACTCTAAATCTTGGACTTCCCCTCCTAGAATATCGGCTCTTTTCCTGATAACACTTGCCAATAAAAGAGCATTATTTGATGCAATTTTGTAATCTTCAATTCCGAATGCCTTTCTTAGTGTCTTCAACCTCTCATCTGGATTTTGGTTTAAGATAACCTTCATCTCCTCTTGAGGCGTGAAAACAGCGTATCTATAAATGACACTTTGTGCCCTTGGACTGAGAGGCTCTTTAAAGTTGAGAATCTCTAAAACTTTTTGTTTTAATTCCGTAGCCGATAAATGGAGTTTACCTCTTCCATCATCTATATAACCTTCACCTTGGTGTACACTTTTACCTTTTCTTTGTAACACTCTATAAATCTCATATTCCCTACCGTTTACTTCGAATCTAAGCTTAACAGAACCTTTTTTCCTTCCGATTCTGAGAAGAGATGCTCCCTTATAATCTCCGAGTCCAAATAATGCAAATTCTATTGCCATGAGAATTGTCGACTTCCCAGACCCTATATCTCCCACAAACAATATAATACCCTCTGGGAATTCTATTTTAGATTTTTCGTAACTACGAATGTTTTCCAGTTCTAAAGAAACGATCTTCATCCTAACACCTCTTCTAAACCCAATACACTTATCGCCTCTCTTAAAATTCTATTCTCATAATCTTCTTTCCTTTCATTTGGTTTTTGATCTTGTCTCAGAACTGAAAGGAGATTTTTTGCCAAGATGAACCCTTTCTCTCCCTTCAATATATCCAATCTAGACTCCACACTTGCCAAATTTTCCTTTAGCAACGTATCCTCTATTTCCTCTATTTCAGTTGCTTTGGTTTTAATTTCGGTAAACTCTCGTGTCGTTAACGAATGATAGTTTAATGCGACATGTAGTGCTCCTTTATCCATAAGAGCTCTTCTAAGGTCCGAAAAATTGATTTCAGAAGTCTTACCACTTGCTAATTCTCCTTTTACTTTCATTATTACTATCTTCTTATTTACATCAATTGAATTGATCTTTGCAAGGAGCTCTTCCCTGACCTGTAAAGCAGTCTTTCCCGTAGCATCATACTCTATGTACTCAAATTCGCATAATTCAATAGGGATAAATTCAACGTTTTCTATTTCGTCTTCGAATTTAACTATGAAGAATCCTCTTTTAGACCCTTTTGCAGATCTTTCAAGGTCTCTCATGGAACCTGCAAACAGAGGACCTGGATAGGCAATGTAACCCTTTCCAAACTCATGTAATATCTTTTTGTGAATATGGCCGCCCGCATAATAGTTAAATCCAGATGGAAGGAGCGAGAGAGGAATTGACTCCATCTCTGACAAAAACTCTGGTTTTAACTCGTCTATTCCTGAGTGAAAAACAAATATTTTAAAACCGGGTTCCTCCTCCAGGTATTTCCGGTCTAGCCTTTTGAAATACTCCCTCTCTAACCCTCTTTTTCTAGCAGATAATCCAACTATTTTGGCTCCTGTTTTTTCGTCTGTGGTAAACTCCAGTCTAAGCTTACCGTCGACAAATGATCCACTTACGACCTTAGTTATAAGTCCGGCACTCGCAATTATATCTACCATTGATGTCTGGTTTGGGCTGTAATCGTGACTTCCATATATGACATAAACTGGGATATTTGAATCATGTAGTCTTTTAAGTTCTTTTACACTCTCATTCGCAATGTTCATGTCTGGTATGTTGGAGTGAAAAATGTCACCAGAAATTATCACAAAGTCTACTTTTTCCCTTATACATCTGGTTACCGCTGTCTTGAACGCTTCTAACTCTAATTTTTTTAGTTCTGGATACTTCTGCGCTCCAAGATGGCAATCAGCTATATGCGCAAATTTATACATTCATCTCACCCCACGAAAACGATTTCAGAATCATCCGATTTACCATTCCCCTTATCCATTTCCACCATCTCTTCAAAGAGCGGAATTTTGATTGGAATAGCAAATTTTGTAAAAACACTTGAAACAATAGCTTCACCTTTTTCTAAGCTAGCAATAGTTCTATCATCCTTTGAAAGGTCTTGAGAAGCACTAGAAATGATTGCAGATCTTTCGGATGATAGCTCGTTACCTAAAATTATCTTGGTGTTCATATTGGCAAGAATATCCCGTGGAATTTCACTAACCAATTGAGTAACAGCGATTAAACCAACTTTGAATTTCCTACCTTCACGCGCGATTGTACTGTAAATATTTCCACCACTTTGTAAAGCCTCTTTTCCTAGTACCCGGGGAGCTTCTTCAATAACTATTCCAATTACAGGTTTATCATCTAACTGTCCCTCGGATTTGTAGTATTGATATCTACTGAAAATCTCACTGGTAATCATACTCCCTATTAACAACTCTGCTTGATCTAGAAGTCTTGAAGTGTCTATAACAACTATTTTTCCATCTTCCATATCAGAAACGATACTATGTATAGTAGCTTCCCCCGCTACATCACTAAACACTTTAGTTCTACATTTTATACTTCCATCTTCATCAGTGAATACGCCCAGAATATTGTCGAACTTCCTCCTAAGTACATTAAGGGTTCTTGAATCTACACCTTCAATATTTGTTCCCCTCACTATTTCGATTATCCATTCATCCCCGAATTGATTGTAATATCTTCGTATTGCCTCTTCTTGAGCGTGTGTAAAGTCCACTATTCCCTCAAAATGCATAGGTTTGATGGATCTAAGGTTTATTGTAAGTGTATTCGTACCTGTCAATGCATTGGGAGAGTAATAAACTAGTTTTTCTTTCGCATTTTGATGATCTTTTAATCCAGAACTATGTCTCCCATAATATTCATCGTGTGCATCGATAACTAGTATTCCAACATTTTCTACATCCATTAAACTCCACAACATTACTTTGACAAGGTTGCTTTTGCCTCTCCCTGTTGTGGCAGGAATTAAAATATGGTGCCTGATTACCTCATTTGCATCCAAATATACATCCAAGTCAAGAACCTTTGAACCGCTTCTGATTTTTCCAAGATAGATTGGATTCTTTGGCTTTTTCAAAAAGGAGAAATCTTTCTCTTGAGGATGCCTAACATAAGAGAAAAACCTTGGAAGCCTTTTTGGAATTTTTGGAGTACCGTTCTCGATAGCGATTAACACTTTTGCATCCGCGACTATGTAATTCCTGAGTTCAGGTTCCATAAACTCTGTTCCTGTACCATATCCTTCAAGCTGCATACCAGCTACGTGCTCTCTTATGTCCTGAGGTATTTGACTAGCATAATTCAAATCATAGACTTGGAGTATCACATATTCTTTATCATGTTCAACAACTAAGAGGTCTCCAAGTTCTATTTCTTTATCACTTTTTTCTCTGATTGTAATTTTACTAACTCCACCACCTACAATTTGGCCGACAATGTCCATAGACATCACCTCACAATCAAATCTAAAATTTGATGAGCATCCTCTGCTCTGAAGTGTCTGAGGAATTTTTCCCATCTGCCTGGGATCTTTGATATTTCTGAAAAAAGCCTAGTTTGGTATATCCTCTTCTCACTTTCTCTTATTTTTGCTTGAGAATGGGCTTCTATCAAACCGTAAGGATATCCGGGAAAAACTATATCACTCGCATTAGCAGCAAGCATACCTATTACGTGTGAAATTTCCTTTTCATCCATGTTCTTTGCTTGATCTCGATGTATCTCAAATCTGAATATCCGTTCGGCATTTGGATGTAACTTTACTAAGAAAATTTTTGCTTCGTGTGTCGGACTCAAAGACTCTGCCACAGGATAATACCATGCTCCTTCAATTCCAAATTTCCTAGCCATATAAGAAGCGGCACCTATCAAAGATAAGCCCGTACTCGTATAAAGTGCACTTGTTTTAGATAAACCTGTAAAAAAGACGCCTTTTGAATTGGCGCCATTAAACGCTCTTCTGAAATACTTAGATTCATTTGTGAATGCAGTCTGAAGAGATCCGTCCATTACGATTACATCACCTGAATCCAACTCCTCTACCACATAATTACATATGCTCCATTCTGCGAACCTGCGGGCTATTGAGGACACACGCGATATATCCGCCCTAAGCGTACCTACCATTACCGATCTGTCAAAAGAATTAAATGAAACATCCTCCTCGTCCGGTAAGAATTCTGATAGATCCTTTTGGATGGGATAGATGTATGTGTCGTAATGTATTTCATTTCTTTTGAGAGTTGCATGAGTCAACGAAAAGAATTCTATCTTATTTTGGATTGTGGGCATAACTCTACTATTATTTTTAAAAATGTTGAAATATACTCTATTGAACTGGATTGAAAAATTAGGTGCCATAGCGATTTCAGTATTACTCCCATCTATGAAAGCTATTTTGTTCTCTCCAGTCACAGGTAAAATCTTTATAAATTTCTCTTTTGAAAAGTCATTCACTTGATAATCCGGATTGCTAAAAAATGGTATTCCCACTTCATCTTCCTTTATTTCTGAATCCCACTTTTCCACCAACTCTTTTATTATTTCCGACACCATTTTCTCACCTACAATAAAATTATGTCGGCTGGAACGCTTATCCCAGCCGAAATATTTTCGCCCAAATTCTGAGTGAGTATTTGGGGAAGCGCGTATTTCCCTTGCTTGAAAATAGATGCCCAGTCCAAATGAGTCAATCTATAGTATTCATCCATTATTTCTGAGATGTGTGGTGTTGGTATACTTTCACAATTTAGACAGATATGTGAATGGAAAGTTATCTCCAGAGGCTGTACAGTTCCTAACTTTGTCGAGGCTGAAACGAGAAGTCCTGATTTATTGTCGTAAACAATAGCCACCCCTTCATTAACATTTTTGAAGCTATTCAGAGTTTCATCTAACTCAAAGACACGCTTGTTTGGTGACTTATTAACACTAATTATATCAATAACCAATTCTGATGGTAGAATACTAGAAGACTTAAGAACATCACCAATTGGCTCTTTTCCTTCTTCTGGAATACCTTCATTTATCACTCTCTGCATCATTTCTGATTCGTCATCTTTTATATGACCGTCCTTTGCAAAAACTAAGCGCTTAAATTGGAAACTTCTAGAAGAATCTACTTCATTAAACTTATTACTAAAGATCGATACTTTTTCCAATAGTTCTAAGATCATGTCGTAAAAAGTAGTCTCAGTAAGTTTTTCGCCACCTATTGGTTTTGACCCCGTAGCTATAAACCTACCAAATGAATCCGTTAAAGCACTATATGCAGATGCCGACGCCTTCATCTTAGGCCGTCTCGATACATCGTAGTAAGCATAACAAGAAGAGCCATCACTAATACCACGTATAGGGTTATCAGCAGGCTCATTTAATATCCAAACGGCTGAACCAGTTCCACCTATTTTGATATAACATTGGGATGCTATATTGACGGCTGAATGATATCCGGATTTTTCGTCTCTTGAAATTTTCAAAAGCGTTTCTGATCTTAGAAATTGTGCTTTTATACATTCTAATCCAAGAAAACTCTCAAATAATTTCCCTCTGGATTTGAAATAAAACTCTGAAGTGTGCTTTTCAGGAAGTACAACGAGTGAAATCAAATTTTTAACAGATCCAAGTCTAGATTTCAATTCCATTATTTTATTGGTATAATCGCTGACTTTTGGTGTTAGTTTTATAAAGCTCTCCTCAACCTCAGTAGCAGCTTTAAGTGTACCTAATTTCAGCTCAGAATAAACACGTTCTATTCTCGTCATTGCTTTTTTTACGTCTCTTTCCTCCAAGTCTCCTGGATAAAAGACAATATATTTGCCATCTATTTTCCCAGCATACGGACCGTAAGTTTTGAGGGATTTGTGAAGAGTGCTTAAAGGGACATTGGTGTTGTTTCCAACTACTACTGTTATTTTCGGGCTTGGTTTGAAAGAATATTCTTTGAAGCCTGCAGTAATTACAGATGAGATATTGAATTCTATTTTCATTCCGAGGAAAGATATAGGTTGAATTGATTCAATAAACTGTGAAGCTTCTTTAACTCTCTCATTAGGGTCTTTTTTCAATTTTGTGGGTAAAGATTCTCCCCTTCTAAATTCTTGAAAGACGCATGAGCGCGGGTAATTATAGATGTCCTCAGCTGAAGGAATGTAAACCTTTACCATCTCTTCCTCTGGGTTAACGTTGATTTGATGTTTTCTCCTCCAATACTCGACATAAGTGACCTCCTTTTTTCCAAGGAGCGTGTAGCAGTCTTTTGCTTTAAAACCACACCTCCCTTGGAGTATGCCGCTTGACCAATATGGTAGTGTTCTTACTCTTATTTCTGATTCTTCTTCAAGTTCATCAGCTTTGTCTAGAATTTCATCTGTTAAATTAATCATAACTCTTGTTCTTGGGTCTACGTAGAGTGAAGGATAGCCATTTATGATCGTTGCTTGGACTCTAAAAGCCCTCTTGTATTTATTTCCGTTATTTAAATCCTTTTTTAGAATATATCTATCACCTACTTTTAGAAATCCCTTCATCTGCAGATGTACTCTCACTCTATTCTGCCAGGCAGTTTTTATTACACCTTCACCAATTTCACCTAACTCAAAACTTGGATTAAATTTTGAAAGTTCTTTTTCAATTTTTTCCAGCTCACTCTCATTGACCAGAAAAACTAAATCGAATTTCGGCAGTAGATTTTTTGGCGCTACTGTACAATCAATACCTCTTTTATTCAGTCTACTAACAATGGATTGAAGAATTAAACGTCTAGCAGAATCCTTTTCGTTGTCAATACCTCTTAACTTAGCATAGTATCCTATTAATTTAGCTGGTAGCTTTTGATTTCCCATATAGAGGTTAAGATATTTCATCCCACAAACCCCCCTCTAACTTACTTTGATAACTTCTCAAAACTATGAAATGTGAAATGATGTTTTCAACCAGATATTTCAAAGTTAGTAGTATCTTATCCATTGAAAACCGGTTATAAATCGTTACAAGACCATTTTTCCTAAAACCGACACGGGGTTCCTCGGGCAACTCTGGTACACATACTTTTACGTGCACAAGCGGTTCTTCACCGTAATCTCGCCACACATCACTTTCTTCGATACCTCTGCCGATGAAAGAGATTTTATCGACTTTTTCCAAACCTCTTCTTTTTGGGGATAACTCAGCTTGTAATAATTCTGGTGCTCTGTTTATAACTTCTCTAAGAACTTTTTCATCAAATTTTATTCTTTCAAGAGAGATCCCATTAACAAAATTTTTCTCAATGAAACTAAGCACTCTATTTTCGATCTCCTTTTCACAATTCCCTAGTGCAATTACCTGTTTTGTGATAATGATCGGTACTCTATTAACACTTTTAGCCTCTTTTACTCCCTCTAATGTTGGATATTCAAATGAGTATTCAAAACCGAATTCGAATGAGACAGCATAATCCGTCTTAATAACGCTTTCAGGAAATATTCCTGACTTAAAATCATTTTTGTCGTCATATATGGAAAGAAGTTTTGCCTTTTCAGCTATTTCATCCAACTTGACTTTCTCTCTCGGGACAGCATACAAAATAAAACTAGGCATAAAAATCTACCTCCTCCATAATTTTTAATTGGACGAAGGGTTTTAATTCATCTTTAATCCGGTAAAAAGAAACTCTACCAATTTTATCAACCTCAAGGAGACCTTCAGACCTGAGAGACTGTAAATGATAAGATATCGTTGCTTTATCCCTGTTCAACACGTTGATGAGCTGTTTAGGTCTTATTCCTCTTTCATCATAGCTCATAAGAATTTGTTTTAAGATCAAAAGTTGCTGGTCTGTTAAATTACTTAGTTTTTCTGCGATGTCATATATGCCCATTTTTTTAGCTGCTAACTCAACAGACTCTTGGTCGATGAACTTCTTCTGTTTCAGAAAGGCTTCCTTGAGACTTACCAAAAATAATTTTATGGCTGTACCAGGTACCCCCCAACTAAATTCAAATATGGGGTCTGATATTTCGGCTGGTGGCTTAATCTTTTTTTCGCTAATTATCTTAAACACTTCTACAATAAGCTCTCTAATTTCATCCCTTTTTAATGGCTCCACGATGATTTCTTTTGACGTGGCTAGAAACTCTTCAATCAGATCTTGAAAGCTTATCCATCTTTCGGGTGACCAAGAAGTTATGAAAACGCCTTTTTTCAAAGAATTATGAATTTTCTTTAACGAGTAGTCAATATTTTTATCCTTCTCACATGAGTCGATAATCACTATATCTGGAGCATCATGTAGCAATTCATCAGTTACTCTGAACAAATATTGCTCCTCTTCCTCATCTTTAATTATTTCACCAAACAAAGAAGCCTCCAAGAACTTAACATCCACTTTCTCATCGAGATTATTTAAGAACGTGTGAATTGCTGCAAGAAGAATTGTCTTTCCAGAACCGCTAACACCCAATATTGGAAGATGATATGCATTTTCTTTGTTATTTAAATAAAAACCAATGAACTCTGCGATTATCTCAATTTCTTTTTCGAAATTTACGATATTGTAAGGATTCTTAAGAAAATAGTTTGTTATGTAGTTGTACGAAGTCTTTTCTGGATTAAGTCCATTCGATTCTAACCAAAATTCGAAGCTCTCTATCTTTCCAAGTTTACCTTTTTCTAGAGCTTCTTTGAACCTTTTGAACTTTTCTAACTCTGTCATATATCTCAACCTTTTCAAACTAATAAAACTATTGAAACTAAAAAGTATTTAAAGTTTTCGGTCCAACCCCCAAATTCCCTTTAAATTGTTAGCTCGATCGCTTGCACACTTGATGGCTTTAAAGTAGATCTACAATACTGAAATCAGTGATAAGAAGGAGAAAGAAGTACGTTTTACAAAAAAAAGAAGGCCGCTGAAAGAAGAGTGGTTATATTAATTTTGGGGATTTTGAAATTCTCAAGGAACCTAAAAAGACCTCAATTTGAGCACAGTACTTGGTTTATGTATTCCATGGATAATTTAATTTTTCTATAAGTTTTTTCATCTATGTCGCTTTCCAGTTCTTTGATAGGATGCTCGAAGATTTTCCTATATTGTGTAAGTGTATCGAAATGCACTAAATCATTTTTTTCCAGAGCGAGCTCCTTATAAAATTCTCTAAATATTTTTACTAACTCGCCCAATGTGGCACCATCTAAAAAGTCTTTGACATCTTCTTTATCCAACCTCCTTCCTATAACTCTTTCAAATTTTTCAACGTCTTTTGACATTCTTTTCTTTAGGACTTCTTTCCATTCATCTCCGAATACCCTTTCCAACCTTTCTCTAAGGCATTTTCTTAGTGCTAGTTCAATCCTAGGTATTCTGTTTCGTATTTCAACTAATTTGGGGAACTTTTTGTAATACTTAAGATTTTCAAGATAATCTTTAAGCTCCATTGGCCAAGTTCTGCTTATCTGGATCTTTTTTTCTGCGCTTTGCAAAAATCTCGAAAGAAAACTATCAATAAGGTGTTCTTTACGTTCGTCAGTTAATTCACCTTTTTCCATAACATAAAATTTCTTCTCCATGTTGTCTATAAGCAAAAAGATCAGAGTTCTTCTGTGTTCATACTTAAAACTCTCTGCTATGGCTGGTAATGTTTCCTTGATTAGTAGGACTATGTTAAGATGTGTCGAGAGAGAATTTCTCATCTCGTCAAGGATTGTTGAATACTGTGACACCCTAAATATATAAGGTGACAGCAAAATTCCCACACTTATAGGCTCATCGTCTGGACTCTCTGTGTAACGTAGCTCCCAACAATAAGAACCTTCCAGTTCGAATATAACTTTTAGCTCAGCAAGTGGAAAAACCTCTTCGACAAAAGAATTCAACAAACTTTGGAGGGTTTCTTTCCAATCCTTCGTAAGATCCATTTTTCTTGATTTTACAAGCTCCCTAAGTTCGTCAACTGCAAACGGAGAAATTGCAGAAAATGATCTTGAAGTACTGACAATTAAAGGTGAACTTTGCGTAATTTTTCCAATTCTGGTTTCAAGAATTGGAATCTCCTTTTTTAGGCATAATTCTAATAATTTTACATCTGCTATTTGCAATTTGTTGAAGTAGTCTCTTACATTCTCTTCTGAGGTAGGAATTTTATCTTTGAACTCCTCATGTAGTTTATCTAGTAAAATAAAAGGCACGAACATATATTCAACATTTCCCTTCTTAGACCTGTAGTAGAGGATATTTCCCAAACCAAACTTGATCAAGAGTTCTTTTAGTTCAAATTCCGTAGTTCCCTCACTCTCGTCAAAGAAACAATTATACCATGCAAGAAAATCTCTAAATGAATAATGACTAGCCTTGTTTGCAGAATATAGAAGAAAAAGAAATCTGTGCTTGTCTTTATCGTTTAATCTCTCGTATAAAGAAGTGAACCATTCTAGGAAGATCTCAGCGTAGTTTCCCTTGATATGGGATTTTACTACATCTCTCCAGAGATACACGTCATAATCTACTTTTCTCATGTCTTCAATAGAATTTCTAAGGAAATTCTCGATTATTTTTAGTTTATTTTCGTCAAGATTATATCTCTTTGATAAATTTTCTTTAATGAAGCGGTAATTTTCCTCTATACCGTAGCCAGCAGACATAGACGTTGGATTTTGTGCAAATTGTGCGAAAGCGTCTATTACAGTTAACTGCTCCGTCTTTGAAGGAAATTTAGAAGGGATTTCATCTTCAAATATTTTCTTGATAAGTTCCGTGACTTTTTCAGCCTCCATATTCATAATTCTCCCCTAAATGCTTTACTCAATATCGCTTGCTTCATAATTTCCAGCTC
>Ga0180302_10001062_pt1 | contig 12868 bp, 6 predicted proteins | sample GuaBasSediGuay17_FD_121794 | JGI IMG/M metagenome (GOLD analysis project Ga0180302, IMG submission 121794) | Subseafloor sediment microbial communities from Guaymas Basin, Gulf of California, Mexico - Guay17, Core 4571-4, 12-15 cm | ecosystem: Environmental > Aquatic > Marine > Hydrothermal... | reverse complement strand
ATTCGGAGATCGCATAAAATCCCGTTCTCCTCATTCCAAGTTCGTTGAATCTCACTTCATCCCAGTAGCCTACAACATATGGAGATTCTTTATTCCTAACCCTACCTCCCTTACTTATCTTACACCCCTTACCTAATTCAATTATTTTCAACAGAGCACTAAGACCTCCCTAAATACATCCTCAATATATCCTATGTATCGATAATATATATCACTTATATTATAATCATACATAGATTTGCTATAAATTTCATGTTCATATCTGCTAGCACTATCTAGCTTATTATCATTCGTCAAGTAATCTTTGAGAATTTTTCGAAAGATCGTATGAATTACATTCTCCATTGTTATTTCCCTGCCAAATAGATTGATCATATTTACAAAAGATCTTGGGAGGTTATCAGAAAATTTGTTCCAGATGATTTTTACATCTTCTGATAGCCACACGTTATAGATTCTACAAAGTTCATCAACAGAAGGTGGGAACATGTACATTCTTTGAAAATATTTATCCTTTTCTATAAATTTGATAAGTTCGACAAATTCTCCATCCTCGTTTGCTAAGTTGATATAATGCCTTAACTCACTCTCTGTTGGCAGTATTATCTTCTTACCCTTATCAATTTCATCCAATATAGCTTTTGCAATCATATCCATGACATCCGGTGAAACAATTCTCTCCCTTACTAAATCACAAACATAGTGAATGTTGTCAAATGAGATAACATCAGCTTCCTTTACGAGTTCTTTTGGACTAAGACTTAGTAGATAATCTCTTTTTGCGAGATATTCATTGCTCATGTAACATTTGAGATCATGAATCTTTATTCTTCCATCAACTGGATCAAAACCCATTGATACTGGTATAATCTCAGGATCCCATTTTATCATCATGTTGAATGCTCCAAATACGTTTAATGTCTTTCCTATACCCTTTGGGGCTGGGATTTCAAGAATTTTAGCTTCCCTTAGTAATGAGGTTATGGCAGTTACGTGTTTAAGATGATACAACAGTCATTCTAACATCTCGCATTTAATCTCCTCAGCTCTTAATGGAAGATGAACTTCCATATACTCTAAAATTATAGACATCAAAATTTAAAACTTGATAAGAATGAGCATCCTGAAACCTTTATTACTTTAAATTCCCGACTTGCATTCTGTTTTCATCATTTTAAAATTTTCTTCAATTGCTAAAGCGTTGAAGATTAGAGCCAGAGACCTTTTCAAATTCTTGAATTATCTTATTAACGCTCTAGTAAGTTCGAGATATCCTTTCGTCTCATCTGGAAGGCTAGATTTCTTCGATTCAATTAGTCTTCCTGTTTTTTATTATGCTGAACTATTTCACTTTATTTTGGTTTCAATTTAAATTTAAATCCTTATGGATATATTTGGCAAATCGGGAGTGTATTCTCTATCCATTAAATGAAGTTGTTTTCTTATGTAACCTCTCATGATCATCGCTGGCTTTAAGCAATATTTTTTAAAATCATCTTTTGATATTTCGTCCAAGGAAGTCACATGGGGGAACAATAGCTTAAGAAATCCTGTGCATAAACGTTTAATAGCTTCTACATCTCTTGTATCCGCATTCAGAGGAACATTTAAAATTGAATCTACAATTAACCTATAGTGTAGCTCATCTCTTAGTCTATGTAGTACTTCAGTGAAGTATTCGACATTAAATGCCCAACCCTTAGCCTTTAAACCCTCCTTAATTCTTGGTAGCTCCCATCCCTTTATAAAGCCATGAAATCTGTCAATTAACGCTGATTCTTGGAAAATTTTAGGTAAGGTTGTAAAGATTCTTTCATCTTCATGCTGATATTCGTAGGGGACATTTCCTAATAGAATTAAGCCTGCGTCACCAATTACCCGTTGGTCACCAACCCTACATTCACCAGTTTCTAAATAGCCTTTCAAGGCTCCTTTCATTTCATTCTCATCAGGAAAACTAATTGTTTGAATTTCATCAAGAGCTATGAAATCATACCTACTAACTAACCCAGGCTTTCTTTTATTTAAGTCATAGAATAGCTTTGCTCTGCTTATACTACCTCCACTTATTAACCATCCGTATTTACTCAACTGTGAGTATACATATGACTTACCAGTTCCCTTTGGTGCCAATTCAATTATATTTACTCTCTTTTCTACGAAAGGTAAAAGTCTAGCAATCATCCATAGCTTCTGTTTCTCATCTAAAAATCCATCAGGATTGTAATCCATGGCTCTAAGAATTACATCGATCCATTCATCAATTGTAAACTCCTTTCTAGCTTCCTTATAATAATCTAAGTCAATTCTATAGGGTTTAAACGGCTTGAAATCTATACAGACTATCCTACCTTCTTCTTTTGATTTTCCGGGAATTCTCTCGATTCTCCATTCTAATGTTACAACACCCCATGCTCCTTCTAAAGATAGTAACTCCTCCCCATACCTATTTAATAAATGTCTCTCGATTCTCGCCTGATACTTGCGATCTGGAATTCCTAACTCAGGCAAGCTTATTAGTGCTTCACCGCTTGTAATATCGATCTCTACAAGTATTTTAGCTAAAATTGATACTTGCTCCTGTTTATTAACAAGTCTCTCTCTTATTAGTTGAGCATGTTCCTTTCTTGGTATTTTTTCCTCAATAAACTGTTTTATTTTATCCATATCGATTTCTCCATCTTCTGTGGAGAATTTCTTTATTAACCAATCTCTCAAGTATGAAGGAATATTTAGCGATGAGAAGAACTTGGATCTTTGTGGATCTTTATACACACTCTCATTTGGAAAAATCCGCCTAATCTTTTCCCCTAGTTCGTCCTTTATCACAAGTTACCACCTCAGATGATTTCTTCTTCTTCCATGCCGCTTTCAATCGTAAATTCTATTTCTTTTTTGATTGATTCAGCTTCGATTGTTGCTGTATATTTACCTGGTTTTAATTTAAGTTCACTTAAATCAAACTCCCATGTAAAATCGTCAATTTGTATTCCCTTGATAAATTCATCAAGAACCCTCATATAGACATCTTTCAATTTTTGAGAAATTTTAACCCGTAAAATTGGCTTAAAAGCTGGAACCTTGCTCCTGAGTAATCGTACTTCCACTGGAATGCGTTTTAATCTTTTTATAATGATAATAGGCACTACAGCTTCTTCTAAGGTAGCACCGCCATGCGTTTCACCGCGTGGCTTCTTACCATCTCTAAATACTTTATGTGTCTTTGAGATTAGATACCACTTGTTTTCATGTTTCACAGTGAAGTAGTCCGATCTCTCTTGCGGCTCTACATCCATAATCATATATCTTCCTTCTCTTTCAATTTTACCTTGCTCCATTTGTCTTGGTAGTTCGATTCTTTCTTTGCTCCATCCTGAAAATCTTGTGGCTCCATGATCTGATGTAATGACAACACACTTTTCACTAATGAGAATTGTGACCAATTCGTCTAATATCTTTTTAAGGCAATCAAATTCTTCAATAATACTCCTTGGATATTCGTAGTCATAACTATGTAAAATTTTATCAAGATTATAAAAAATTTTTACATCTTTACTCACTGGTCTGTTATGTTCTGATACCGTCGGTAGGTTTGCTCTTCCTATGCTAAAAGATATATCAAAGATACCTGCAAATTTTCTCTCTAGAAGTGATTTAATGAATCCTACCCATTCAAGCCCAAGCGCGTCAATCCATATTTGTAAGCAATCATCATAATTTTCAAGTATTTGGTTTCGTGTAGGGTAGATCCATAACATATCTTGCTCAGCAAATTGTCTCGCAAGGTCTTCTAGCTTTTGTGTAAATTCATCTCTAAGTTTAGCAAATATATACTCTTTTATATATTTATTTAAAAATTCATCTCTGAAATTTGGAACTGCTAAATAAAATCTTAATTCGGGATATATTATTTCAAGCAAATCTAAAACTTCAGAAATCTGTTTTCCTTCTCTTAGGTAGTCTCCGATACATTTAATGATTCTATACTTTTCATCAAATGTCACACCTGATAATACCTTTAATTTTAGCACAGGATCTTTGAAACTATCCACTTTTTGGAAAAATTCTGGTGGTGCTGGGATTTCTAGCTTTTCAATAAGATCCCTTCTCTCCTTTATGTGTTCTAATGATAGTTTATCTAGTATGTCGAAGACAGCTAACCATATCTTCTTCTCTAAATCTAAGAAATGCTCAGTGGCACGTAACACATGAAACAAGTAACAATCAGCAGAAATCTTGATCTTAGCCCAATTGTAAAGTAACCATTTTTCGAAATTATTTAATTCGTTCCATTTGTAAAATAAATCCTCTGAAAACTGCATGACGTTAAACTTCTCTCTGAGATAAGCTTCCCAATCTTTTTGCTTACTCTTTGATAACTCTCTGATAAGTTTAATCCAATATTCATAATCCCTCTCGGAGTAAACTATCGGTATATTCACTTTAAGCACGTTAGCAATGAAATCTTTCGGAGTTTTCAATGGTATTATGTTAACATTTCCTGTAATAGGCGTATCTAATAAGGAGCACAAACATTGTGAGTATAATATAATGTCAGGTTGATTTATTTGGTTTTCCCAGAATCGTAAGTAATCTCTAAATCCTTCGAGTATTGTGATATCTTTTATGTCTTCTGATACATAATTCCTGTCATTTATAAGCCATACATTAACATGTTTTCCCACATCTAAAGAATTTCTAACTATATAGGGACTATTTCTTCTTATACTATCTGAGCAACTCTCCCAAGCTTTGATAAATTGACTTGTTAAGTCGAATAGAGGCACGTAAATCCGTCCAAACCCAGGGGCAAGCTGGACTTCTATTAGCTCGAATAATCTATTTTCAGCTTTAGGGTCTACTCTGATAACTTCACTTATTGGTAGCAGCAACACTTTTTTATTTTCTCTAGCGAAATTTTTTGAATCTTCGATTGCTCTTTTTATGATAGGAAATGTATCCTCACGGTAACAGTACGAAGAAAGATAAATTATTTCATCAACAAAATTTTTTAATTTATCTATTAGATCATTCCACGTATATAAATCATTTACTATTATAAATCGTGATGGGAATCTACCACCTCTCTTTTTTTTAGATTCTCCTTCTAGCTCTTTAATCAAATCTAAGACTGTATTAAAGTAGACATAATTTTCAATCTTCATGAATTACCACCGTTCAAGCTCATTCTATCTTTTATTAAGTCTAGTATTCTTAACCCAATATCTGTGTACTCTATTAGCTCAAATAATAGATTTCTGACTTCGCTTTCATCTAGATCGCTTAGCATTTTTCGAATTCTATCGTAAAATCTTTCTTTATATTTTATCTTCTTCCATTTATCAAACTCCCTTCTGATCTGATGATCGTCCCAATTTTCTACTTTTTCACCTAATGACTTCATCAAAAATCCCCTTAAGTCTTTTAAATCATCATCTGTAAATACTCCTTCAATCCATTCTTTTCCGAAGAAGTTCTTAAAGAGTTTAACCCATATATCTCTCTCATTTAATACTTGAAAGATTTGCTTATTACTCTCTAGAATTTTAACATATAATTCTAATTTCTGCTCTGAAAGGGTATTTAACTTAGTTAAGTCTCTAAAGAATTCATCAGTGCTAATCTCGGGTGGAAGCTCAGCATTCTCTATCTCTGGTAAGTACTTTATGAGAGCTATAGGGATAAGGTTGCTCCTATAAAATTGTAATACGTCACTAGTTCCGAATATATCCTCTAATTTCTGTTTAACCCTTTCTTGTAATACAGTAACTTTTAATCTCTTTAGAACATCTCGTATCTCCTTTAGAAGTTGGGATTCTTCGACCTTTTTATCTTCTTTTACTATTTCTTTAATCCTATCAAAGACAGCATTAAGTTCTATATCACTAAGCTCCCTATTTAACTTACTGTATACCCAAGATCTTAAAGCTTCTTCACTTTCGTTTAACACTTTAATTATGTTATCTACGTTTCGATCGACCTTTTCTATGATCTCTTTGAAGTTTACACTAAGCTCAAGCGGCCGATTCGAATAAACTACCTTCTCAATTTCTAATAGTATGCTCTTAGTATCTTCATTAACTTCTGGGTGATAGCAATAAATCCATAACGGAAGGAAATCTAAGCTTTTTATTTTATTTCTAATTTCCCTGCAAGTCTCTTCTATGAAGACTTCATTAATACCAAAAAGTTTTGAAAGTTGATTTGTTAGTTCTATTTCTAACTGCATCTTGTTTAAGATTTCTTTAACTTTATCTTCGGTCCAAGCCCATGGTTCTTCTTGTAATCTCTCACGTAACTTTTTGTCTACTAATTGAATATCTATCCTTGGGTCATCTATGTATTGACGAACAAATATGTTAAAACTGTCATTGAATTTGTCTATTCTTACAAACTCCGTTAACTCATTAACTATATAGGAGTCCTGTTCATCAATATAAGTTATTAATTCTCTAATTAATTGTTCTGTATCCTTAGTAATTTCAACATCTGATGATCTTTCTTCGATGGGTAATGTCTTTATTATATCATCCAGTTTAGTTATTAAGTTAACTAAAATTTCCTTCTCTTTGTCAAATAAACTCTCATCGGAATGTATCACAAATGTGAGCATCCATAATGGATATCTATATTGATTTTTTATTTTATTTCTCAGTGAAATTATTGCCATTTTCGGGTATTTTACATCTTCATCTGAGAGCTTAAAGATCTTCTTAATTAATTCACAGAATTTTCTATGCTCTAGACTCAATTTCAAAAGTTTCCATTCCTTTTGACTTTTTATAACATCATAGAGTATTTCAACCATTTTAGTTGGATTAATTTCACCTTGGGTTACACCATCCGTGTAATAATATCCTCCTTCAGAATATTCCTTCATTAATATACCAAGTATAAACGAGCCTAATGGTGAAGGATACAGTCCAAATGGTGGATTTTGTAATATTTCCCAAATTTCACTGAGTGAAATACTCTCATTTTTATCAAAGAGACCTCTAATTCTCTCTCTCATTTTACATAAGGGGTGATCATCAAATTCGCATTTACCAGTGAAATTACCTTCTTTATCTAAAATTTGATCTTCCATTACAAATCGATTATAAAGTTTAGAAAATCTACCTTTTTTAGCTTTAGTCCTAAATTCTTCGATTGCAACACGTAGTCCTTCTTTGCTGTATTCGTACTTCCATAGTGGCTCTGACAAGATAATTTCATCTAGGCCGTAAGGGAATATTGACCTAACTATCTCCTTAAAGATTTTTTGAACGCCACTTTCACCTTCTACTCTTTCATTTACAGTCACATCCATGTCTTCACTCAGCTTATAGATAATGCAGTATCTACCTTTCCTTACATTACTTATCCAATTCGAAATGATTTCTTCTATTTCAGCTCGATATCTCCTTGCATCGTCTTCCTTATTAGATTGTTTTAAAGCTTTTTCATATGCCATATTTGTTAGTATAGTCTCCCAATTATTTTCACCAAGTTCTTGTAGAGATATTATAAATACCACATTTTCACATTCTTGTGAAAGTTCTTTAACTTTCTTCTTCAAATCTTCAATACGTTCTAGAGCTTTCATTAGAATCAATATAACTTCTATCTGGTAAGGCTTAGCTCTGACAGCTGGTATCTTTCCTCCTAATACATCTTCCGCAGAAACAACTCTTATTATTGCTCTTCTATGTGGTTTCAGATCTTCAAATAGTTTTTCAATTTGTTTGATAAATTCGCTGAAATTGGGTAATGTCTTCTTAATTTCTTCTATGATATCTGGGCTTATATCATGTGTTGGGATCCAGTATTCTTTATCAGTTGGAAGTTTGTCTTCTCTTAGTATACCTTTACTTACCAATTGCTTTAAGATACTCTCTAATGTTGAATAAAGGGGTGTTCCCGCAAGAGCCAGCTTTAAAGTTGTTAAGAGAGGTCTCAAATACTTTTCTTGTTCAACCTTTTTTGCAAGTGCTGATAATAGCATAACAACTTTAAATACTCTTAGCTCATTCTCATCAAGCTTATCTTTTTGGGAATTCCAATAATTTACTATTCCCAAAACTTCAGGGTAAAATGTAATTATTTCATCATTAGATGCAAAGTAATAATCCCACAGAAAGTCAGCCGTGAGTAAATACCAGTTATCTTTGGGATATTCACTTAAGAATTCCACAAAAGAGCTTTTCTCTTCAGATTTCAGAAACTTAAATAGAGTCCTCTGGCTGGATCCAAACCATTGAATAATTCTTGCTGATAAGTATGCTGTATACGGATGAATTGGTATTAACTTCTTGAAGTCATTTAGCTCTGTATGCATTTCATATTCAATTAAACGGTGTGTTTCATTCTTTAGATTATAAGTACTATCCAAATTCATCCATAAAAGCTCCCGATACCAATCCCACTTCTTCTCGTCCTTTGGATAAACAACATTAGAAATAAGTCTATAAACTGTTATTGGTTCCATTGTATAGTGAATAAAGTGGAACCTATCTTTGAGCTTTTTTACATCTTCCGTTAATGTTTGCTCCCAGTGTTCAAGGTGTCTATGTGTAACAATAAGCAAATAGAATGGAAGTTCTTGGGTTATATGTGCTAATTCTTGAAGGACATCTAATGGTGCTCCAGGCTGGAAAAATCCTGAAAATTCGTCCCAGATGAACACTATTCTTGTGATGATATTGGCTTCAAACAATTCTCGTAACCAGCTCTTAAATCTATCAGTAGATGGTCTAAGTGTAGATATTCCCTCTTTTTCAAGTACACACAACAATCTTTCCACAAAATCTAGATCTATACTTTCATCGTCGTTAATAATCCTTCTAATATCTTCAACCGATGTTACTTCTTTTAGCTCCCTTCTATATTTATTTATTAATGAATCCCAGTTAATTATATTCTCATTTATCCGTTCACGTAACAACTCGATATCAGTTTTACTTGGTCTATATTCCAGTCCATGTGACTCCAAATATTTTTTATAAGCTCTGAATATAGAGTCCTGGATCTCTAATATTAATCTCTCTGGAGTTCTCACATATCCTGCTCCGCTCTTAAAAATAACTAGTATCTTTTCTCTCTCCCTAAGAGCTAGCAACCTTTTTCTTAATGTGTCTGATATTTTCCTTTTTGCAAAGTAATCTTCGACTTCTTCAATGTCATCCTCCAGCAAGTGTTTAATGACAAAAACAGCATGAGTCTTACCAGTTCCGTAAGCACCATATATCCAGAGTGATTTAGCATCACTTGGACTGGCTCTCTCAAGGGATCTAATTACTCTATCTAGTACTTCCTCAAACTTTGAATGAGGTATAAATGATTTCCATAGGCCTTTGCGTGTCCTATCTACTTCTTCATTAAATACGGGTTCAAATTCTTTATCAATTATAAGATAATCTGAGTACTTACCTGATATTTTCATCATCACATCACCTCTTCCACGTATAATCTAACTACATCTTCACTTCTCTTTTTAGGATTCAGGTTTATATTATCCAGATCAGCAACGATTGCTACATCTATCCACTCCTTACCGTATCTCTCTTCTAAGCTTCTTAATATGGATTCTAACTTGGATCTCGGTATTCCAAATAGCTTATATGGGCTTTCGGGAATGTTATTTTCATATAATTCCGAAATAGTGATATGATATCTCTCCACTCTTTCAGCATATCTATAAAGGGAATACAGAATTGATAATGGATGTAACTTCAGGCTAGGTTCTACAGGCACACCTTTTTTCTCTATTGCAATTGTGGTTTTTCCCCTTTTGATTGGTATTCCTAACTCTAATTCAGATCCCAATGGTGTGTAATTAAATAATTCAGTTAGCTCCCTTATAGCGTTTCTTATTGTTCTCTCTGTTTTATCTCTATATTTATTCCTCAAAGCCGTCATTAAGTCTTTTAAACTGTAAATTTTACCCCAAGATAACTCGGATACATACCATTCAATTAACGGTGATTTTCCTGCTAAGTTAGTCCATATAACGGCCCAAGTAAACAAATCATCGGCACCAATTTGTGCTAGGATAGAACCAATTGTAGATAAGCTATTTCCAGATTTTTTAACTTCAATTATCTCAGAATCTATAAGCCAAAGTCTCATAGAGACCTTTTGAACAGGACCTAAGCTATTTTCTTCCCACCACTTTATAGGATCAGAAAAGAATTCCTTAAGCCATTCTTTCCTCATTCCAAATGTTTTATATCTTGCTATGTTACCCATACTTTTCACCACCGTACTCACCCTATGTGAGTCTGCTATTATACAGCCTCTTTCAATAAATGTTAAACATCTATGACAATGTATACATTTTTGCTCATCAATCTTAACACCATCATCACCAATTGTTATTGCCGAAGATGGACACTCCACTTCACAGACTTTACACCTTATACAATAAGCCGATTTATATGATACGTTTTTTATTAATATTAATATATCATCCCTAACGTTTGTTAAAAATTGCAACTGTAGTTTCTTATCATTTTTAGTCCATTTGAATCGATAGTTTATTTTATTAATTGTAATTATTCCAGAATTATTATAATTATCAACAATAATGTTACCTAAAGCCTTAGCCCACTCAAACCAATTTTCTTGTACAGGTTCTATTAAAATAGTGACCTTGCCATCTATATCTACCATATTTACTCGTTCTTTAGCATCTAAATTCTTGCTACTTCCTACTCGTGTTTTCCAAGCACCTGACCTTATAAAATCTTTGATCTCCTTTTCGTTTTTACATCCTATGGCTTTTGCATAATTTTCAAGTATTGCTAAGTATGGTTTTATCTCATCCCTAAAAGCTATCCAGAGCAAAGTTTCTTTCCATTTTGATCCATAGGGACACACAGCACAACCGATTCGAGTAAGACCATGTCTATATAATTTATTTAATGGTAATTTTCTCATAAATATATATAAATAAATTTCCGCAAGATTCCAGTCAAATATGGGATGAACATTTATTTGCTGTATATGTTTGCCTCTACTTATAATAGATAATCCCGATCTTTGAGAACTTTCATCGCTTCTTATGCCATCATAAAGTAATATTTTTGGGTTATTATTTTTGGTTAATTCTTTTATTAATTTTACTGTTGGAGCTGTTTTATACACTGTACAACACCATCTGTGAATTCTACTTGGTATGCCAACAATTTTCCACATTTCAAGGGCGGGTCTTTCGTATCTTGCTGTCAAAATACTTAGATTAGGATATCTACTTTTTATCTCCTTCTCAATGAATTCATACGTTAATTTCAGTTCCATTGTTGTGTCATTGAATATAACAACATACTCATCTGGTGGTAAAACTCTTTGAACTAAGTCTAATAGAACCGTAGAGTCTTTACCACCACTAAAAGCTACTACAATTTTATCAACTTTATCTTTATATTTTAAATATGCATCATATATAAAGTCTAGGGTATTATGTACTATAAATTCCATAATTTCTTTATTTACTCTAATCATCCTGTCAATGTTGACAGGCTTTAAGTTCATTTCTTCTTTAAATACTTGGATAATGGGTTTGGTATAAAAGCCATTAAGGGATACTGTAGCTACCTTTTCGCCATTATAAAAATATGTCCTCCCAACACACCATAGAATTGGTTCATTAACTCTTGGATAATTCCAATATTTATCAAAGCCTAGTAGGTCAAGCTCTTCATAAAATACAGGTCTCACTATCGGTGGGATATCTCCATCTCCAGACTTTATCAGCCTTATACCTCTAGACTTTTTGTCCCATTTTAGGCTATACATAGCGCTATCATCCTTTAGGTTAGGTATTTACTATCTTACTCAGCTTTAGATTCGTTAGGTCTATTATAGCTTTTTCTATTTTATAAAATAGAAGATTCCTAAGCTCATAATGCTACAAAGCTGTCTATCTAAAATTTCCAGATGGATACGCAAAGGATGAAAATGAAGAAAAGGAATTTGGTAGGAGCATATGTGGAAAGCATCCAAGAATACTTGAAGTTCCACCCATTTGGATGTTAAAGCTCTCCGATGAGGAAAGACATGCACTAAAATTCATATACAAGGAGAAAAGCGAAGGTAAGAAGTCTGTAATGCTTGATGAAATCATAAAGGAGTTTAAACGGGAATATCCCAAAATATATCGTTACTATCAGTAAGGATAGGTGTGAGAGTGATGATAGAAGGGAAAAGCAGGAAATTATCAACAAAATAAATAGGAGAGTTCTCAATAAGCTTCAATCTCGTGAATACATAGAAAGAATGAAGATCAGAAGACGCACTGCAATAAAAATTACGGGACTTGGCGAATTCATGACTATGCTTGAGATCGGCATTTAATTCAATTTTTTAAATCATGCTTCCCCAAGTTATGCTAATGGTGAAAATAGGACCATTTGATGCCACGTTAGTTCCAAAGAGTAGCTGGTATAAGAGTCTAGCAAATCTACTAGATAGAGAGACGTGGAAAAGGATAAGGGAAAGAGAACTCAGAAGAGCAGGGTACAAATGTGAGATCTGCGGTTACGGTGGGAGGGGTTTGCACTGTCATGAGATATGGGAATATGATGATGAGAAAAAGGTGCAGAAGCTTGTAGGCTATAAAATATTGTGCGAAAGGTGTCATTTAGCTCACCATTTGGGCTTTGCAGCTGTTTCTGGCAGACTTGAGGAAACTGTGGAGTGGATTTCAGAAATAACTGGGATGAAGGAAAGTGAAGTATGGAAGTTGGTTGATAAGGCGTTTGAAGAATGGGAAGAACGATCAAAATATACTTGGAAAATCGATTACTCTTACGAACCACTTTTCTCAGGTAAGAATCCTATCAAAAACTCAAAAGAGCAAAGTACATTGGACAATTTCATATGAATGATT
>Ga0180302_10001061_pt1 | contig 12872 bp, 18 predicted proteins | sample GuaBasSediGuay17_FD_121794 | JGI IMG/M metagenome (GOLD analysis project Ga0180302, IMG submission 121794) | Subseafloor sediment microbial communities from Guaymas Basin, Gulf of California, Mexico - Guay17, Core 4571-4, 12-15 cm | ecosystem: Environmental > Aquatic > Marine > Hydrothermal... | reverse complement strand
TCGCAAACCTCGTAAGCTACATCGTTTTCCAGCAGCTTTAGCTCTAGCTCCTCCAGAATCTCGTTTATCTCGTCCTCGGAAAGGCGCCTCCTAGCGACCTTGTCGACGAAGGACTTGAAGGCCTTTTTTATGCCTTCGAACAACTACGCTCCCTCTTTCTCCTGGAGAACGGAATTCAAGTACGCTCGTAGCGCTTCGTTCCTCTCCACAAGCTTCCTGAGGTTCTCTTGCTGCTGTGCTAGCAGCTGCATTTGCTTTTTTCTCTCCTCCTCCAGCTCCTCCAGCGCGGCGTCCACGGGCTTCTCCACCAGCACGCTCGCTCCAAGGGAGAGAAGCACTTTATCGGCCTTCTCCAAGTTCATCTTCACCAAAACGTGCCTTCCTATGGGAACCAGTACTTCCACGCCTTTGTCCCCTTTTTTGAGCTCGTTCAGCGTCTCTATAGACAGCGAAATTTCCGTTATACTGCTGTTGAGCTGCTCTATTTGCTTTTGCAGGGCCTCTATCAACGCCTCGTTATAAGCTACCTCGTACATTACTTTCTCAACAACTGCTTTTTCTTTCTCCTTGCTCAAGGCCTACTCGACCTCTTCCTTCTTCTCAACTTCCTCCACGCTGCAGATCCGTATCCTGTCTCTCTTCAGCTTGTGCCTGCTTCCTAGCTCGGAGAACACAAGCTCAACGACGTCTTCCGGAGATGTTCCCTTCCTCTCTATGGAAAACTTGACCTTCTCCCACGGGAAGATCATGTACCCGGTTATTCTGTAGGTTTTCACTTCCATGCGACCACCTCTATCCAAAGCCCAACCCTTCGACAATTCTAGCTAGCTCGGGACCTGTGGTCTCTTCCCCTACCACGAACCCTTTATTGTTTGCTACCAACCCACTCCTTATATGCGTTGTCCCTCCGTTTACAGAGCTCAGAGAAGCAGGGACCTTAAGCACGCTTTCTACGAGCTCCACTTCATCGTCAAAGGCGTTCACGGAAATTACGACGCCGTTGTTGTTTGCAACGCCACACGACCCAGTTAGCGGGCTTTTCCCTATGAACCCCACCTCTACTTCTACTCCAAGAACGTCCTCTATTTGCTTGAGCACTTTTTTGCTGAAGTGAGGGTAAACCACAGCTCCCTTGTCGTTAGCTAGCACCAGGTTGCCTAAGGCGTTTTCCCTGCTCTCCAGAACTAGGACGTTTAAATCCCCAACGTGGCGCTTCAGCTCCTCTAGCTCGTCGTCCAATATTGTCCTCGGGACTAGAATCCCGTGGTTGTTTCCAGCGACTAAGACGCCTATGACAACGGAGCCTCCTATTTTCGTCTTCGCTACGCTGGATACCTTGAGCTCCTTTTCTATCAAAGATAGCTCTTTTTCCCCTATATCCGGGGGAACTATCGCTAGCTCGTCGTTCGCGAAAACGAACACTCCAATAGCAGGACTTCCGTAGATTCTGAGCCTATGTATCTGTTCCATCAAATTTGCTACTCCGCTAGAAACACTCTAGCTACTTTCTCCTCGTCTTCTTCCATTACCTCAACCCTAACTTTTATCCTCCTAGGGGGCTTCTTTATCCCGCGGTCCCATATTCTCTCGTTGACTTCGGGCTCTATTACGACTCTGTCGACCTTGGTGTGCCGCATCACGAACTCTCGAATGTGCTTTACAGCCCTCTTCGCTCTTTTCCACCTAGGGACGTACCAGCATATCCTCAAATTTATCGTGTACTCCCTGCTTTGCTCTCCTTCAGCGCTAATATGCGACCCCCCTACACCTTCAGCTTGGTTCTACGCCAGTGCCTAAGCTTCGGGTGCCTTCTGAACTTGCCCGCGGTTTTCGCGATGACCCACATTGGGACCGGGGAACTTCTCTTGTTAGCAGCGCAAAGCCTCAATTTGAAAGCTACATGCTTGTTCCTTGCCATATTCACTTCCTCCTGATCCTAATTTCGCGCCTAGTACCAACGATGCTGCTGATTATCACCTTCAGCTCGTCATCGGTCAGGGGCCTCTTTATCCTTCCGGCGCTAAACAGGCGAATCAAATAGTCTTCCACTTGGCTGGCAACATCGGGTCGGGAGAGCCTAATATTCGTTAGCCTAGATCTTGCGGCCGGAGTCAGTATGAGCCTCAGCAGCTGCTCCTTTCGCTCCCTCCTCTCCTGCTCCTCGAGCTGCTTCTTCAGCTCCTCCATCTTCAGCCTCTTCAGCCTCTCTAGATCGTCGACCTCGCTCGCGCACATATCGCTAGCCCTTCCTCTTGAGCGGGATGGGCGAGTACTTTCGAAGCTCTGGCCTCTGCTTTGCCAACCCCATTAGCAATCTGTGGGCAATTTTGTCCACTAGCGACACGCCCTTCGGCGTCAACCTCCTCCCTTCGCCATCGACTTTTTCGACGTAGCCAGCGATTTCCAGCTGCTGGAGTATCTTCCTTATCACGGCGCCGCTAGCCTTGTAGTGGTGCTCCATCGCCTTTCGCTTTTTCTTCCTGCCGCCGTATACGGTTCGCAGCGTTTCGATCCCCAGAGGTCCGTGGATGTACAGCTTCCTCATTATCGACGCTGCTCTAACATACCACCAATCTGGATCGGTTGGCGCTCGCTCCTTGTGAACGCCGGTCTTGACGAAGCCAGCCCACTCCGGCGGGCTAACTTCCTTCACGTGCTCCTTCAAGTACTGCGAGAGCGCCTTTATCAGCTCGCTGGCTGGTACTCTGTGTGCGGAGACCATCTGCTACCTCCCTGGAGGCCTCTTAAGCATAAGCTGGGCATCCTTATTTTAACTTTTCTTCCCTCTCCTCAAGGGTATTCTGGTGTACTTCTTGCAGCTAAAGCAGTACACCACCAAATGCGGCTCCCTCTTCGATCTCGTCCTGACCCTGCAGTTCTCCCCGAAAACGAACAACGTCTTGCAGTGGTGGCAAAACTGCCTCCTTATGAACCAAGGTAGCCTAACTCTAGTGCGCTTGGCTATTGACAGGGCTATTTCCACGTACCTTTTAGAAAGCTCTCGATCCCTTTTCCACGTTTTCCTAGATAGATCGAAGAGATAAGTTATTCTCTGCAAAGCTATGTCCTTCAGCTCCTCCTTTTTCATCTCGCAGTCCCTAGCTGCCTCGGTAAATTCGCCTCTTACCTCAACCTATATTAGATTGCCCCTCCCTTATTTAGCTTGAGAGAATGCCGAAGGTCGTTTTGCTGATCGTCCAGGCTTCCCTCGAAACCCCGCCTCCAGAGATAATGTTCCACCCCGAAATCGTCCAGTACGCCAAGAGGAAAGGCAGAAAGCCAAAGTACGTCATTCTGGACAAGTCGTACCACTATAACGCCATAAAAAGGCTGAAAAACAGCGAGAAAAGAGGAAGGCCGGACATAGTCCACTTCTGCCTTTTGGAGGCGTTGGGTTCCCCCCTAAACAAGGAAGGGATGCTGGAGGTATTGGTGCACACCATAGGCGGATACCTGATGCGCGTGGATCCAAAGGTGAGGCTTCCCAAGAACTACAACCGGTTCATAGGCTTGATGGAGCAGCTATTCATGTACGGCAAGGTTCCTCCAAGGGAACAGCCGCTTCTGGTGCTCGAGCAAAAGAGCTTGGACCAGATTCTAAAGGAAGACGTCGTGGAACCTTTGCTCCTGTTGAGCGAGAGGGGAGAGCACATGAAGTACACGGACGTCGTCTCGCTGCTTAGGGGGCTAGAATCCGTTACCATAGCCTTGGGAGGCTTTCCTCACGGCGAGCTTCCGGAGGTACTTTACGACCGCTCCAAGTACAACATCTCCTTGTACAAAGATTCCCTAGAAGCCTGGACCGCTTTGTCGAGGGCGTTGACGCTCTGCGAAATTGCTTACCTCGATTCGTGATCGAAAAATGTTTAAACGTGGCAGCTTCATGATATTCACCTGAACTTCGCGCGGCCGTAGTCTAGCCTGGTCTAGGACGTCGGCCTTCCACTCCGGCCGTTCCTTCACAGCAGCCGGGGGGAAGCCGAAGAACCCGGGTTCAAATCCCGGCGGCCGCACTTCAATTCTATGGCTCAAAATAATGCCTTTTCATCACTTCTCAGCGTAACTCTGAGCTATCATCGCCACGTAAATCTGGTGCAAGAACTTCGTTTTAAATGTGCGGGGGGTGGGATTTGAACCCACGAAGGCCTACGCCACAGGGTGTCTTATCCAGCCCTATGCAACCGGAGATCTTAAGCCCTGCGCCTTTGACCTGGCTCGGCAACCCCCGCTTTTCTCCAAAGGAGCGTTTACCGTTGAAACCTAGTCGTAGCGTGCTATTTATAGCTTTCCACGCGTACTCCTCTGGAACGGTTTCCGCAGCTAGGTTAATTTTATAAACGAGACCGGGGATATAAGGTCTTGGCGCCAGCCTGCACGTCGCTGCCCCGGTAGCTTAGCCTGGTTAGAGCGCCGCCTTGGTAATCCGCGCGTGGCCGAGGGCGGAGGTCGCGGGTTCAAAGCCCGCCCGGGGCTCTACAACCTTGGGCCCGTGGCGCAGCCAGGATAGCGCGGCAGCCTCCTAAGCTGTTGGTCCCGGGTTCGAATCCCGGCGGGCCCGCTAACCACATTCTCTCAAGAGCGTTGATAGGCATTCCTCTAGGCTAACGCTTCGCTGCTCTCCGGTCTTCAAATCTTTCAAGGTCACGAGCTGTTGGTCTACTTCCCGCTCCCCGATGAAGCATACAAACCTGAAGGCGTTGTCAAGGGCATATTCCATGGCTCTTCTAGCCCTTTTCCTGTTGACCTCTAGGATGGCTGGTATGCCGCTTTTTCTAAGCTCTACAGCAACGCGAACGGCGTAACCTAAGGCTCTACTGGCAAGCGGAACCACGTAAACCACGTTCCTCCAGGGGCTCTTCTCGCGCTTGACAACGCTGCGCATAGCCAAAACTATCCTATCTATCCCGGGAGAAAAGCCGACGCCGGGGGTGTCATCTCCCTCGAATATCCTAATCAAGTTGTCGTAGCGCCCTCCGCCAGCTACGGCCACCGGAAAACCTGGGACGAACACCTCGAAAATCATCCCCGTATAGTACTCCAACCCCCTCGCGAAAAGAGGGTCGAACACCACGTCTACTCTGACGCTGAACTTCTCTAGCGCCGACTTGAAGAGCTCGAGGATGTTTAGCAACCTGTCCACGTGGCTTGCAACTTCATCTCCGAAAAGCTCCTTTACTTTCTTTGCTACCTCTTCTACCTCTCCTCTAGCTTCTCCCAGGGACGCTAGCTTTTCGACGAAGCTTCGATCGCTAATGTACTTTCCGACGATGGTCATGGCTTCGTCCAACTTCCTTTTGTCGAGGAGCGAGAGTACGGCGTTTACTTCGTCATCTGGGAGGCCGCGCTTTGCTAGGAGCTCCCTCAGCATGGCGACGTTATTGACTACGATCTGTATCTCGGCGAATCCAAGCCTGTCCATGAGGTCCACGGCTATGGTTAGCACTTCTACGTCTGCCTCTACTTCCCTAGAACCGAACAGCTCGAAACCACCTTGCCAAAACTCTCTGAACCTGGCAAATTGCGGCTCCTCGTATCGGAAGCAGTTCCCTATGTATCCCAGCCTAATGGGTTTGGGCTTTGCGAGCATGTGCTCTATGAAGAACCTAGCTACTGAGGGCGTTAGCTCTGGCCTAAGCGCAACTTCTCTTCCTGCCTTGTCCCTGAACACGTACATGCTACGCCTAATTTCCTCGCCGGACTTCTTGGCGAACAGCTCGAAGCTCTCTATCGTAGGAAGCCTCACTTCCTCGTAGCCGTAAAGCTCGAACAGCTTCCTTATGGTGTCCTCCACTAGCCTGTAAAGCTCCATCTCCTCCGGGACTATGTCTCGCATCCCCCTCATTCTCTTGAAGGGCAAGTTCCCTCCCTCACACTATCGACGATACGAAGGCCAATAAAGCGAACAGCATGCCTACTAAAAAGCGCTGCTTGCACTTCAGTGCCTCGTTTTTCGAAGGCCTCCTCAAAACTCTGAGAGCGCTGCTCACGAATACTGCGTCCGCGGTTGCCACGAGGGCTAAGTAAAGAACGCCAGCCAGACCTAGCAAAAATGGCAAAATGGAGCCCGCGACTGCGATCAGCATTAGAACCAGCGCTACCACCAAGGCCCTCTCCTGCCCCAATGCTATGGGCAGCGTTTTAAGGCCCCTTCTTCGATCCCCCTCGACGTCAGCTACGTCCTTTACAACCTCTCGGCTCATGTTAGCGAAGAACGCCATAACGAAGAAGAGCTTGTTCAGCGTGAGTTCAAGAGAGGACGTGCCGAGCGATATTTCTCCGAAGAGAAAGGGCAGCGCAACGTTGAAGCTCACAAAGGCGTTGCCTACTAGGCCATAAGCTTTGACCTTGAAGTTGTACAAAACGGAAGTTAGCAGCGCAGCTGCTGCAAGCATGCAGCAAAGCGGACCAAGCAGCACGCTAGATGTAATACCAGCTATTGAGCATAGAGCGAAAACAAGCCAAGCTTCTTTTATGCTAACGCTTCCCTGCACCAAAGGCCTGTGAGGGGCGTTTACTGCATCTACCTCAAGGTCGGCTATGTCGTTGCTCACCATAGCAGCTGCGGACAGAAAAAACCCTGTTGCAAAACCGAGAAGAGCTGTGCTAATATCAGGAAGCGACCTTAAAGCCACGATCTGGCTGAGAACAACAGCCCCTCCGACCATCGCATCGTTGATTACGCGAAGGAGTTTCAGAATTTCTCGAATTTTCACGTACCTCTACCTCTCCAACGTGACGACGCTTGCCTCGTAGTACGTTACGTCCCCGTTTGCATCTACGACAGCGATTATCGCCTCTTTGTCCGCCCTTTGTATGGCCTCGAGTATGCTCATGATCTGCGGAACGGAAATCTGCTCTCCCTCGACCAGGGTAACGACGTGGTACTTAGCTCCCTCTACGTCGCCCTTTTCGTACAGTCTGAACGGAATGTCTCGCGACGGCCCTCGCTTCACGTAGTACCCTCTGCTCCGCAAGTCGTAGTACACTAAGAAGTTGAACCACGTCTTTGGATCCCTTTTTTGAAGCACCTCCATCAAATCCTCGAACTGGTACTGCTTCCCGTTTTCGTCTACGACCTCGAGCTTCCCGTGGTACATCAAGTAGAGGTATTCTTCCTCGAAGAGGATGAGCTTATCTCCCACAACGGTTCCTATGTTGTGCTCTCTAAGCTCCTCTACGGCCTCCTTCTCGGTGACAACGACTTTGTAATCGCTCCTAAGCACGCCCTTCATCGGATGGCTCGCCTACGTAGTAAAGTATTTACAAGCTAATATTTACTTCTCCTAAGGTGGTACCTTGTCCAGATCGTTTGAGCGTACTAACGAGCTGTTTTCCATCCGCTGGGAAGATGGAAAGGTCATTTTCATAGATCAGACGAAGCTCCCGAGTGATTTGGTTTTCGTTGAGACCACATCCTACGAAAGGATAGCCGAGGCGATAAAGCGGCTTGAAGTGAGGGGAGCACCGCTAATAGGCGTGGCGGCTGCCCTAGCTTTAGCGCTAGTTGCTTACCACAGCAAGGGCGAGGGAGCAGAGGAGCTCCTCAAGGAGCTGGAGAAAGCCGCCGCTCACCTTAAGAAGACCCGTCCAACCGCCGTAAACTTGTTCTGGGCGCTGGATACCGTTCTGGCCGAGGCTAGACGTGCGAGCAGCTTGGGTCTAGACGTTAGAAAGGCTGTGGTCGAAAAAGCCCTGAGCATCATGGAGGCCGACGTAGAGACCAACAGGAGGATAGGCCAGATAGGCTCCTCGCTCATCGAAGATGGCGATAACGTCATGACAATATGCAATGCCGGAGCTCTTGCGACCGTAGCCTACGGAACTGCGCTGTCCGTCATAAGATTCGCTTGGTACCAGGGCAAGAACATACACGTTTTCGTGCCGGAAACTAGGCCGCTGCTGCAAGGGAGCAGGTTGACGGCTTGGGAGCTAAGCTACGAGGGAATACCGTACACGCTGATAACGGACAACATGGCAGGCTACGTTTTTTCCAAGTACAAGGTAGACAAGGTCGTAGTAGGCGCCGATAGGATACTGAAGGACGGGACTACGTATAACAAGATCGGAACGTACACCATTGCCGTTCTAGCACGCCATCACAAAGTTCCGTTTTATGTGGCTGCTCCTTCTACGACGTTCGACCTCGAATCGAAGGTAGATGACGTAGTGATAGAGGAAAGGAGCAGAGAAGAGGTTTTGAAAATAGGAGGCACGTACATCGCGCCGAGGGATGCAAACGTCCTCAACCCCGCCTTCGACATGACGCCACCAGAGTACATCGCGGCCTTCATAACTGAAAAAGGGATCGTAAAACCGCCTTTCGAGGAAAACATTGCGAAGACAGTTGGGGGAGCTCGCGAATGAAGGTGATAAGAGACCCCATACATAAAAACGTATCTCTAAACGACGTAGACATCAAGATAATAGACACCGAGACCTTTCAACGCCTAAGGAGGATAAAACAGCTTGGCGTCGTCCACCTGACGTTTCCAGGAGCACATCACACGAGATTCGAGCACTCCCTAGGAGCTAGGTACTTAGCCAGCGTAGTTCTATCCTCCCTTCAAGCGAGGGGGTGCGATCTAGATCCGGAAATGGTTCCGCTAGTCGAAGTTTCTGCACTGCTTCACGACATAGCTCATCCTCCGTTCTCGCATGTAGTCGACGAGCTCCTCTCTTCGAGCCCCTACAACATGGGGCACGAAAGAGTGATCGAAAGGAAGCTCCGAGGAACAGATTTAGCCGACGTGGTAGAGGAGTCCACTTTCACGAGGGACGAGATCCTGAGCATTCTTCGCGGTAGGCGCGGGTTTTACTCGAAGATCATAAAAAGCGACATCGACGTCGACAGGCTCGATTACCTTCTCAGAGATTCTTTCTACTGCGGAGTTTCTTACGGCATTTTTGACGAAAAGATAATCCTAGAGCTAAGAAGGCACGGCGATGACCTCGTAGTTACGGAGAAGGGCGTAGGCCCTGCGGAGAATGTCCTCTTTGCTAGGTTTCAAATGCACACAATGGTCTACAACCACAAAACCGTAAGAGCCACTGCCTCCATGATAAGAAAGGCGGTGAGCATGGCCATAAAGGAGGGAGCGATTCGACCAGAGGAAATCTACGACATGGACGACAGCTCCATCCTAGTTGCGATGGTTAAGAGGTGCTCCGAGGAGGTAGCGCAGATCGTCAACTCCTATGCGAACAGATGGCTCTACAAGCGAGCTTACTGGAAGAACTGGTTCCAGCTAGAAAAGGAGCAGTTGAACATGATGCTAGAGCTTCAACGAAATAGGGTCGCAATTGAGGAGTACGAAGAAGAAATAGCGAACGCCGCAGGCGTTTCACCTCACGAGGTTTGCTTGGACGTGCCCAAGGCCCCAATACTTGAGGAAGTGAGGGTCAAGGTGCTGTTCAAAGACGGGTCCGTTAAGGAACTATCCGAAATCTCTCCAACTGCGAAATCGCTTTCAGAGTCCTTCAAATACTACTGGTACTTCCAAGTGTGCTCTCCGAGGGAGCATGTGGAGAGCGTCAGAAGGGCATGTCAGCGCATTTTTGAAGCATAATGGTCTTGTTCTATTGCATTTTTACAAAGAGCCTGTGAACGTAAGCCTTAATTACGAACGTTTGTCGAGAACTACTCGGCGAGCTAACATGTCCTCCTCCCTTCCTGCCTCCGAAGAAGCGGAGGAAAACCCGGTTGTCGTGATAAAAGACAGATGCAAAGGCTGTTTAATATGCGTTCACTTCTGCCCGAAACACGTCTTGGAAAGGGGCTCAGAGCCGAACGCGCATGGCTACATTCCTGTGGTGGTTAAGCGCCCTGAAGCTTGCATACGCTGCGGTAAATGCGAGCTCCTATGCCCCGATTTTGCAATTTATGTAAAGAGGTGAGGGAAATGTCTCACAAGCTCATTTCAAGCGGCGTCCACTTCATGGATGGCGATAGGGCTTGCGCGGAAGCTGCTTTGCTAGCCGGGTGCAGATTCTTCGCTGGATATCCCATCACCCCTGCATCGGAAATAGCTGAACACCTATCCGAGAGGCTGCCGGAAGTTGGCGGAGTATTCGTCCAAATGGAGGATGAAATAGCTAGCATCATGGCTGTAATAGGAGCAGCTTACACTGGTGCGAAGGCTATGACGGCTACGAGCGGGCCCGGCTTCAGCCTCATGGCCGAAAGCGTAGGCCTAGCAGCGATGACGGAAGCTCCTTGCGTTATCGTAGACGTCATGAGGGGCGGTCCCTCGACGGGACAGCCAACCATGGCGAGCCAAGGAGATGTTCTTCAAGCAAAACACTCGTCGCATGGCGATTACGAAATCGTAGCGCTAGCGCCTTCTTTCGTTCAAGAGTGCTTCGACTTGACCATAGAAGCCTTCAACATATCCCAGAGGTACAGGGTACCCGTGATGCTGCTGATGGATGCGATTTTAGCGCACCTCATGGAAAGGGTCGTGGTGCCAGACCACGAGGAAATAGTTCTGGAGAGCGTTAAGCGTCCCGAAGTCTCCAAGGCTGAGTACAAACCCTTCAAAGCCGATGAATCGCTAGTGCCGCCGATGGCCTTCTTCGGAGAGGGATATCGCTTCGCGGTAACCGGGCTAACGCACGACGAGAACGGCTATCCGCGAATTTCCCCCGAGCAACACGAAAGGCTGGTAAGGCGCCTCTGCGACAAAGTTAGGAAGAACGCCGATAAAATATGGGAGTACGAGGTCAGAGACGTAGAAGATGCCGAAGTGCTGCTGTTGGCCTACGGCTCCATGGCTAGGGCGGCTTACGATGCCTTGGAGCGGTTGAGGCTGATGGGCTTTAAAGTGGGGATGTTCAGGCCCGTAACGCTGTGGCCGTTTCCAAAGGGTCCGCTAGTCGAAGTAGCGCGGCACGTGGAGAAGATCGTAGTTCTCGAAATGAACCTGGGGCAGATATACCACGTGGTTAAAGAAGTATGTCCTCAAAACGAAGTCCTCCTCTACTCCAAGGTTGGAGGAGTTCTACCAAGCCCGAGGGAACTTGTATCGTTTTTGGAGGGTGTTTTGCGTGAGTAAGTGGCCACTCGATGCATATCTCAGGGTTGAACGCTTGCCGACGCTGTGGTGCCCAGGTTGCGGCATAGGGATCGTAGTTAAGGCCTTGATCATGGCTATAGACAGCGCCAAGCTGGATCCAGATAAAATAGTCTTGGTGAGCGGCATAGGGTGCACCGGAAGAGCGCCTGGCTACCTCAAGTTCGACTCGTTCCACGCTACCCACGGAAGGGCAATACCGCTAGCTACAGGCGTAAAGCTAACGAACCCGGAGCTAAAGGTCGTTGTGATCAGCGGGGATGGCGATCTCTTCTCCATCGGAGGGAACCACATAATCCACGCAGCTAGGCGGAACATAGACATGCTGGTGCTTTGCGTCAACAACTTCGTCTACGGATTGACAGGAGGTCAGGTGGCTCCCACAACTCCAACGGGAGCAAAAACGAAAACTACCCCGCTTGGGAACTTGGAGCAGCCCTTCAACTTGGTTAGCATCGTAGCCACCGCTGGAGCAACTTTCGTTGCTAGGTGGACCGTGATTCACGTGCCCCAGCTGAAGAAGTCCATTGAAAAGGCGCTGAAAAGGCGAGGCTTCTCCTTCATAGAAATCGTAGCCCCGTGCCCTACGCACTTCTGCAGGGCGAACAACATATCCCCCATCGAAGCTCTGGAACGCTTGCAAAAAGTGAGCGAAATCAAGAACGGCCTAGATCCTAGGGAAGCCACCCTCGACTTCGGCAGCAAGATAGTTTGCGGGGAGTTCGTGGACGAGGAGCGAGAGGAATACACAACTTTAATCTACAGCCTCATAAAGGAAAGAAGCGGTAAGGATGTGAGGAACGTTGTCTCGGCGTGAAGTGTACATAGCTGGTATAGGAGGTCAAGGCGTAATACTCCTGGGAAGGATACTCGGAAGAGCAGCCGTAATTTACGACAATAAGAACGCCTCAACATCTCCGTTTTACAGCGCTGCCTCTCGAGGAGAATTCGCTGTATCGGAGGTTGTGATTACCGAAGCTAGCGAAAGGATATGCTACCCCAACGTGGAGTCTCCTAACTACGCCATAATAATGGCGCAGCAAGCTTACAACACCATGTTGGCCAGGTTTTCCCTGGAGAAGGACGCAACGGTTTTCTACGACGACCTCATGGTAAAGGACATTAAAGCGGAAATCTGCAAGCATGTTCCGGTGCCAGCTACCAGCGAGGCCTTGAAGCTCGGCAACAGAATAGTTGCGAACATGGTCATGCTGGGCTTCTTCGTCAAAGCTACCGGAACCGTTTCTCCCGCCGCTGTCGAGCGCTCGATCAAGGACCTATCTCCGCGCAAGTTCGTTGACCTCAACTTGAAGGCATTCCGCAGAGGAGTCGAAATAGCAGGAGGAACGCCGGTGTGAAAGTAGCTTTGGTATCGGATAGCCACGACAACAAATCCGCCATACTGAGGTTCGTTGAAAGGGTGCGAGAAGCAAAGCCGGAGCTGATAATTCACTGCGGAGATTACATAAGCCCCTTTACGGCGAGGTTCTTCAAAGGAGCCGGCATCAAGCTAGTAGGCGTTCTGGGCAACAACGATGGAGATAGAAACCACTTGATAGCTACGTACAGGGAGCTGCTAAACGCCGAAATAGACGCGTACGTTAGGTTCCTTCGAATTGAGGACAAGGTTCTTGCTGTGCACCATGGCCACGACCAAGGCTTGCTCAACGATCTCCTGTCTCTGAACTCTGTTGACGTTGTGGTGCACGGCCATACCCACAACTACGAGGTGAAGCGAGAAGGCGATAAGCTCGTAATAAATCCCGGAGAGCTGTGCGGCTATCTAAGCGGGGAATCGACCTT
>Ga0180302_10001059_pt1 | contig 12882 bp, 14 predicted proteins | sample GuaBasSediGuay17_FD_121794 | JGI IMG/M metagenome (GOLD analysis project Ga0180302, IMG submission 121794) | Subseafloor sediment microbial communities from Guaymas Basin, Gulf of California, Mexico - Guay17, Core 4571-4, 12-15 cm | ecosystem: Environmental > Aquatic > Marine > Hydrothermal... | reverse complement strand
GGTTATATGCGTATCGATATTTCTTGTTTGCTTTATTTTTAAACTTTTGTCTTTCTTCCTAGTTATTTTGAGCTATTATTGGAATATAATTGTTCCATAAACTTTTTTAATTAAACGTTCTTAACTTTCTTAAAAAGACTTGAAATTCATCCGTATTATGAATTTTAGGATAGTAATTCTTAAAAGAATTGTTTATAGGAAAATAAAATATGATGCCATGATATTCAGAATACTAAGCCGCCGTAGCTCAGTGGTAGAGCGCGGGCCTTGTAAGCCCGAGGTCGCGGGTTCAAATCCCGCCGGCGGCTCCAACTACTATGGGGCCGTAGTCTAGCCAGGGAGGATGCCGGCCTGGGGCGCCGGTGGTCGCGGGATTTCCCGACAGAAAGTCGGGAAACGCGGGTTCAAATCCCGCCGGCCCCACCATAATGATTCTATATCAATGATTCTATATCTGAGATTCTCGTAATATGATCGATAGTGTTTTTCATTCTTTGTTCGAATTTCGAGAATCGTGAATTTTAAATTTACTTTAATGCGTATGTTTGCTAATTAGTTAATTACTTCTCGACTTCTTCCTTAAGTCTTGCAGTAGTGTCTAGAGGCTGGTCAGTGTGGGTAGTGTAGAAATATCGTTTGAAACCGTAAGAAATTGGAGAGAAAAATTATTTGAACTTATTAAATCAGAGCTTCCTCCAGAGAGTAAAATTACCAAGATAACTTTTGAGGGGCCTCGAATTGTTATTTATTCCAAGAATCCGCAATTGCTCTTGCTAATGCATGATCTTATTAAAAAGATTGCCAAGAAGTACCATAAGAGAATATCAATTAGGTCTGATCCCTCTGTTAGATTAGATAAGAAGGTAGCTGAGGCTAAGATTAAAGAAATAGTCGGTCCAGCAGCGGGAATCAAGAATATTTTCTTTGATGACATTACTGGACAAGTTTATATCGAAGCTGAAAAACCAGGAGTTGTCATAGGACCAAAAGGGAAGACCCGAAGAGCTATTACTCTTGAAACCATGTGGTCTCCCGTTATAATTAGAGCCCCACCTATGGAATCTGGTATCGTCAGATATGCTCGAAAACTTAATGAGTTATACGCATCAGAGCGACTTAATTTTTTAATTGAAATTGGGGAAAGAATTCATAGACCATATATTCTTAAAAATAATCGCGTTAGAATAGTAGTTCTTGGTGGTGGACGAGAAGTCGGAGGTAATGCTTTTTTAATACAAACGCGCGAAAGCTCTATTCTTGTAGATGCGGGTATGCGCGTTGGAGCATCGGAACCAGGTGAATTATTTCCACATTTCAACCTTCCTGAATTCTCAGTAGATGATTTAGATGCTATTGTCGTAACTCATGCTCATCTGGATCACTCTGGTATGATTCCCTATCTCTTCAAATATGGTTATAGAGGGCCTATTTACTGCACAGAACCTACTAAGTATCTAATGGCGTTACTTCAGAGGGATTATATTGATATTGCTAGAAATGAAGGAAGATTAGCTCCATATTCCTACATTGATATAGATAAGGAACTTGTTCATACAGTTACTGTTAATTATGATGAAGTTAATGATATAACGCCAGACATACGACTAACACTATATAATGCGGGACATATATTGGGAAGCGCCATCGTTCACATACACATAGCTGAAGGGCTTTATAACATCGTTATCGCTTCGGATATAAAATTTAGTGATACTCGGTTACTTGATCGTGCTGAAACTCGCTTCCCAAGAGTTGAGGCTGTTTTAATTGAGGCTACATATGGTAGCCCTAAAGATAAATTCCCTCATCAGGAAGTAGCTGAAGCGGAATTAATAAATATTATCAAGCGGACAATAGATAGATTTGGTAAAGTTTTAATACCCGTCCTCGCTGTTGGAAGAGCACAAGAACTCATGCTTGTTTTATATCACTATATAAAAATAAAAAAAGCGTTACCAGAGATACCGATATACTTAAGCGGCATGATACATGAAGCAGTTGCAATTCATACTGCAAGTCCCGAGTATTTATCTCATAGATTAAGAGATAGAATACTACACGGAAGAAATAATCCATTTTTAGCTGACTTCTTTATACCTGTAAAGGATCATTCAGAAATAATTGCCATCGCTGAGAGCCATCAGCCTGCCGTAATTCTTGCTACAAATGGTATGTTACAAGGAGGACCCGTATTAGAATTTCTGAAACATATGGCTGAGGACTCACGAAATTCTTTGGTCTTTGTGTCTTATCAAGCTCCAGGTACTCTTGGTTGGAATATTCTACGTGGTGCTAGAGAGATAATACTATATGACGAAGATGGCGCAAGAAGAGCATATATTCAAATGGAAGTTAAGCAAGTAAGGGGATTTTCAGGTCACTCTCCCTACCCAGAACTTATCAAGTTTCTGCAAAATATCAATCCGTCCCCATCTAGAATTGTAGTAATTCACGGTGAAGATAGAAAATGCGAGACTTTTGCAGAGTCATTGCATAATATCTTTAAAGTACCCTCGTACGCTCCTAGAAATATGGAGACCCTCCGCTTCCTATAGCTCCCCTCCCCCTTTATCTTGTATCCTAATAAGGCTTCTCTTTTAGCTTTAGAATATACGCGATAAAGTTCGTTAATGGATGCAGTATTAGTGTCAATATTACCAGAAAAATTATTGAACCCATGTCGAGAGGATAAACCGGATATGTCAGCAATAATGCAAATATCAGAAAACCAAGTTGATCTAGGATAGGTGCACCCGCCCCAGGCTCTAGGTCTATTCTTCTCTTTATAAAAGATCCAAACAAATCACCAATATGTGTTCCTATTGACAAAAGAAAAGCTCTATTTAAACTAATATAGAAATCCGACTCTAGTCCCATAAGAAAAAGAAGAATACCTGTTAAAATTCCAAATAATATCCCCGATATTAAACCTCTTATTGTCTTATGATCACCGAAAATTCTTTTACCATCAAAAAAATTCTTTCCAAGATCTATCGGTTTACCTCCACCAAAAATCGTCGGTGTCGCATTAGAGACATACGCGGGGAGAATATAAATAATTGCATGAGTAATTTTCTCCATATTAAGAAAAAGAGTCAAAAATAACACCTCTTAGCAAATTTAGTGAATATTTGTAAAATATCTATCTTTTTTTCGTTTTAAGCACGCGTTCTAAATATTTGTCTAAATCTCGTTTCTTCTTTTTACGCATTGACTCCATTTTTACTTTTTTAATACCCTTTTTCCTTACCTCTTTTAGGTGACTAGCCACACGAAATAGGATTTGTCGTTTAGAAATATTTTTCTCTTTAAAGATAACTAGTCTCCCCCTGGCCTCTAACCAATTAGCCGGATGTTTCTTATCTCTTTCTATCCGAATTATCCTAAGTTTTGCTTTACGTACAGCTTCCAGAACTTCATCAATAGATGGCGCTTCTATGCTATATTCCAATGATATCTTTCTTCCTAAGCGTCTAGATAATCTTGCATCGAAATATTCTGGATAGATCACCCAACTCGAATTTCTCTCCTCCATTTTACAGACCATATTTCATTGAGTCTTTAAAACGAGTAATCAAAGATAATTTGGATTAAAAATATATCCCTCCTAATTTATTACTAGATATAACAACGGTGAATTAAGTTGCAAACAGCAATTATAGTTGGAACCGCAGGTAGCGGCAAAACAGCATTAACGTATGCTTTAGCAGTATATCTGGAGGATAAAAATGAAGATTTTGCTATTCTGAACCTAGATCCAGGTGTCAAGGATAGCACATTACCGTATTCTCCGGATCTGGATATAAGGAATTATGTCAAAGTGGAAGATATTATGACAAAATACGACCTTGGACCAAACGGAGCCTTAATTGCTTCAATGGATCTCATATTGAATTATATCGACGAGATAAGGGAACAGATTAAAGACTTTTCTCCTGATATTTTATTGGTCGATACTCCCGGACAAATGGAAATATTTGCATATAGGCCGACAGGACCCATGTTACTTAACACAATGCTAGATATAGCGGATAATCGAAAAGCAATAGTATTTATATTTGATCCATTCTTATGCTCTACTTCACCAGGATCAATGTTAAGTACACTACTACTTGCAGAAAGTGTGTATTGGAGATTCGAGATACCAATAGTTCATGTACTTTCTAAGATAGATATTTTCCCATCCGAGGATATTAGAAAAATATTAGAATTAGCGGAAAATCCAGCTAAACTCTTGGTATATGAAAATGAATTCTTCAAAGATAAAATTGAGAAATCCCCCTTATTAGCAACCATGCTTCAAAATGAAGAAATCCTAAGAAAAGAATTAATACCCGTAAGCTCAGCAACCGGCGATGGAATATTCGAGCTATATACCCACTTACTTAATGTATGGTCAGAAACAGGATGAGAATTTGGTCGGGGCGGCGGGAGACAAGACGAGTTCACAACCTCTTGGTTTCCGTTTTTCTCATTGTTGTAAAGTAATTAGATTGACTAAAGTTTAAATATTAGGTGACAATTTCGAGACGCAGTGCCAAACGATGACTGAGACGAGAAAAATCTAGTAGCTCTAGAGATGCAACGTCGTTGGGCAAGAAGTCTAAAATCTTAAATTTCCCAAATTGTATCTCGTTGGCTTAAACCGAAGAACCAGCCAACCAGGTAGCTCCTTTACTCAAACCACAGAGGCGCTTTGCTAGGTAGAAATGGTCGGGGGGGCGGGAGTCGAACCCGCGACCTCCCGGTCTCCGTTTCTTTCTCATTGTTAGAGCGCCCGCTGATAGGCAGGCACTGCGGCTCAAAACGGAGCCGAAACTACAGCCGGGCGCTCTTCCGCAGCTGAGCTACCCCCCGGTTACTATTTTATGCACATTCAGATATCATAGATAGTATAGAATAAGATTTTAAAATTTTTGTTGAAGTAAATCTTTATGATTTTTAAAGTAAAGATAGAAAATATTCTTTAAAGTAGTGCCCCGGTGGCCTAGGGGTTTAGGGCGCCCCCCTGGTATATATTTCCACAGAAAGGGGGAGGTCGCGGGTTCGAGTCCCGCCCGGGGCTCTATCTTAAATATTTAATGATTCATTTTGTAGCAACAGTAAAATTTATGAAACAAGCTTTTTTTGTGAAAAATAAGGTAGAGTTTTTCAAATCTATGCGGGGGTTCCCGAGAGGACAAAGGGGCCGGTTTTCCAGGCTAGACTGAAAGGAAAGGCCAGACTTAAGATCCGGTGGCGCAGGCCTTCGCGGGTTCGAATCCCGCCCCCCGCACCACTTTCTTTACTGTGATCCTAATGGAACTTCAACCAGAGTAGTGTAGATTGGTCCTTGAGAAGTTAGTGTGCTTTTCTTTATCTTTATGCTTTTAACTTCTATTATGCCTATATCGATTTCTTGATTCTCTCTTAATATTCTCTTGAGTTCTGAGTTGTATCTTTTTACTCGTGCAATAGTAATATGTGGATGAAAGGTTCTTTCTTCTTTTCTGAACCCTAATTTTTCAAGTTCAGAAGAAATTTTTTGTGCTAATTCTATTATTTTTTCTCTGTTTTCTTGGATTCCTACCCAAATGACACGTGGAGAATTTATTGTCGGAAATGCACCTAGCTCTTTTATAGATATAGAGAAAGGTTCATAATTTTTTGCATATTTTTCAATAACCATTTTTATTAGTTGCACGTCTTTGATATCTATTTCTCCGAGAAACTTTAATGTAATATGTAAGTTTTCAGGCTCTACTAGCTTCAGAAGTGCTCCACTACGATTAATTAATTGTTCTATTGCTATAATTCTCTCTACAATAGTTTTATCATCTATATCTATAGAGATAAAACTCCTCATTCTCATCACGCAATACGTATTTTATTCTCATACATAGTGAATTATAGATTAAATATTATTCTAAAAAATTACACTAACTTTTTGTAAAGTTTCCTAAATTAGGCAAAGATTAACTTATTTAGAATACTTTCAATATTAATAGTTAATTTTGCAATTTCTCATAAAAAGCGAAAAATTTATAAAGTTCGAAATTAATATTTATATGTGACCCCTCCTTAAGGTGTTAATGTATGGCCGAGAAACCCGTTCCACTCCAACCACTAAGAAGATTCCTCGAAAAAGGCATTGCCTCAAAGGAGATTAGAATTTCTGCTGAAGCCTTAGAAGTTACAAGAGACCTTGTACAGAAGCTATTAGTTAGAATCGGTAACTTAGCTAGAAAAATAGCTGAAGCTAACAAGAGAAAGACAATAAAGAAGGATGACATTGAGCAGGCATTCACAGAGTACTTCCTAAGTTAGACAGAAACATAATATTTTTCCCTTCTCTTTTTTCTTTTTTTGATTATCCAGGATTTCTCGCATTACTTGGAACAACAACGTATTTCCTATACTCTATGCACAAAAACCTTGACGCTTGCTACAGTTTCACTCGACTTATTTTGCCTCTTGGACTTATTTCCTTCCACATAATTCCTTGATACGAAAAAATTTCTACATCAGGATTTTTCCAGCATCTTAGTGGAAGGCCTGCTTTAAGGCATAAATGATCTAGAAATGTTTCTACATCCCATCCATATTCAACAGGGACTTGAGGAAGTAATGTGCCAGAAAACATTCCATATTTAAGAAGAAGTCCATCTCTACCTATCTTTATTTTATCTAAATATTCGTCTGGAGACTTAACTTCTACTTTTTGAGGTGGAGTCAGTACTGTAACCTCAACTAGTATTGTATCGAGTTCTTGACTACTAACTGGAGGAAATCGAGGATCTTCAGTTGCTGCTGCAATTGCTACGTCGATTGTAGCTTCAATAAGAGGTTTTATTGGCATAATATATCCAATGCATCCCCGTAGCTCTTCGTGCTCTTTAATCAATTTGTTAATTGTTACAAATACACCTGCTTTTTCCCATAGAATATTTGGCACGTCTTTCGGAGGTTTAATTTTTGTTTTATCAATTACAAATTTCTCAATTGCTTGTCTTGCTATTTTTACCAGATAAATACCATGTTCATCAGTTAGATCAGTTACTTTAAGTACCATTCCATTCACACGTAGCAATATACTTTCATTTTAGGAATTTAGGAGATACTAAATCTATAATTCTTGATTTAGACTTTTAAAGTTCTCATCTTTCTTATAATTTAAATTCCCAGAAACTTTTTAATTAACCTGAAAAAGACAGTAAATTTAAGGTTTAATAATGAGTAGCACACTAATTCAATAAAAAAGATGATTACTGTGAGCCCGCAAGATCATTATGAGGGGTATACGGGAAAAGCTTTAAACTTTCTTAAAAGAAATGGAGCCAGCGTATGGAGCAGAATCGTTATTCATATAGATGACACTCCTCTAGAGGGCTTATTGCTTCCAGCACCAGAAGGAACTGATGACTTAGTTTACATCAAACTTATGAATGGATACAATGTTGCTTTTAAAATTGATAAGATTAAAAATTTGCACGCAATAGGCAAAGAAAAAGTAGCTTATAAAATTCCGCAAAAAGAGCTACTACAACCACGTGATTTACCAAATGTCGTCATTGTGGGCGCCGGAGGAACGATTGCATCGCGAGTAGAATATACAACGGGGGCTGTCAAACCTGCTTTCTCTGCATACGAACTAGCTAATGCTGTCTCAGAAATATTCTCAATAGCCAACATCCGGATGGTCGAGCTCTTTAGGATATTCAGCGAGGATATGAGGCCTTCCTACTGGATAACAATGGCCAAGCAGGTTGCTAAAGAAATAAATAATGGAGCAGAGGGAATAGTTATAACACATGGCACCGACACGCTACAATTTTCTGCTACTGCTTTAGCCTTTATGCTCGAAAAGCTGGCTGTCCCAGTAGTCTTTACTGGTGCTCAAAGAAGTAGTGATAGACCCGCAACAGACGCCGCGGCGAACATTATAAATGCCACTTTGTTTGCTGCTAAAGGAAAGGCTACTGAGGTTCTTGTTTGCATGCATGCATCTCTCCATGATACAGATGCGTTAATCCACCGAGGTGTCCGAGTAAGAAAAATGCATAGCAGCAGAAGAGATGCTTTTAGAACAATTGGTGATATTCCTTTAGCTTTAATATCTCAAGGTAAAATAGATTACTTGAAAAATGACTTTGATAAACGTGGGATGTATAACAGTTCAGAGACTTATGCTGATGCTGTGTTCGAAGAAAAAACTGCTCTTATATATGTCTATCCCTACATGGATCCCATTATCATTGAATCTTTAATTGATAAAAAATATAGGGGAATAGTCATTGCCGGAACGGGATTAGGACACGTCCCTGATAGAATATTACCTACCATTAAAAGAGCTATAGAAGAGGATGTTCTCGTAGCTATGAGCACTCAGTGTATCTGGGGACCCGTTAAGTTGGACGTCTATGAACGAGGTCGCGTTCTTAAAAAGCTCGGCGTGATTCCCGCCGATGGTATGCTACCGGAAGTCGCCTATGTGAAATTAGGATGGCTTCTTGGACATGATTTCGATAGAAAAACGACGATAGACTTATTTGCCAAAAATCTTAAGCATGAGATTATTTATCGTGAGCCTCTATCTGGCTTCTTTAGCAATATCTAATTTTCATTAGCCTTAATTGCAGCCATTACAAGCTCTTTAACTAGCGTATTTAAGCCTATACTCTTCTTAGCAGAAATACTTATAATCTTATAGTTGTCTGTACTCAAGTTTTTACTCAGTACTTCTTCGACTGCAAGTTTTTTACTTTCCTCTTCTAGCTTATCATGAATTAGATCTATCTTATTCATGGCGATGATTAAAGGTTTCCTCGCAGATAGTGCACCAGTCTCCTTTAAAGTTTTTATTGCTGTTTCTACCTTTATTTTCAACCATCCTAATGGATCCGATGAATCTACAACAAATAGTAGTATATCAGCATATCGCATATCATCTATATTTATTTCAAACGATTTTATTATACGTGGATCCAAGTCAATAACAAATCCTATTGTATCAACTAAGAGAATTTTGTCTGATCCTAATAGTCTCGAATATTTACTAGATAACGTCGTAAAAGGTTTATTGCTTACTGGTTTTTCTTCTCCCGTTAAAACATTAAATAATGTTGTTTTACCTGCATTATAATAACCAACAATACAAACAATTACAAATCCTTTCTCTTTTCGCTCTAAAATCAATCTAATTTTATTCTCTTTAGAACGATGAATTTCTTCGCGAATTTTTTTCATTCTACGGCGCAACTCAGCAACAGTAGGTTTCCATCCATACTCGCCCCCAGCTCGTATAAATGGTCTGTCTTTTTGATGATTAAGTGAAGTAACTAAGCGGATGTATGGCATTTCTTTCTGAATTTTTGCTAATTCTATTTGAAGTTTTGAAGTTGCATCAGAAGCATTTGTTGCAAAAATTTCTAGTATTAAATCATATCTATCCAATACTTTCCTTTGCGTCATCAACTCCAGATTCATTTTCTGAATACTTTTAAGAACATTATAAACTATGATTACTTCCGCATATAGAGTATCGGCCATTTTTCTTATTTCCTCTATCTTTCCTCGCCCAAATAAAGTTGTAGAGACAGAAGTCGCCTTGACTTGGAAAATCTCACCTACGATATCATATCCCGCCGCTATAGCAAGCTTTTTAAATTCTTCAAATTTAAATCGCCAGAGAGGATCTCTGGGTTTTCTAAGCATAGCAAGTATTGCACGTTTATTTTCCATGATAGACCACCCCTGCATACTAGCTTGTGTTACGATAGCTTATGTTATCTCCCACATATTAATGATACGATCAACGATCCTAATCCTTTGCGTAAATTTATTAAAACTAAGTGTCACTAATTTCATATCTCTAGTATATAGTTATCAAGAAATTTGTTAACATTGAATGAAGATTATATTTAGAATTATCGCTCTCACTAAAGGAGAAGAGAATGTCCAATAGAGCTTGTAATAAAGTACGATTTCTCGTTGATGAAATGCTCGGTAGGTTAGTACGATGGTTAAGAATTCTCGGATTTGATGCTATATGGGCAAGTGATTTTAGAAAAAATCCTTCTGAAGATATAGATTCTGAGATCCTAGCTTTTTCTCTTTTAAATAATAGAGTATTAGTAACTAGGGATAAACAGCTTGCTAAAAAAGCTGATAGCTGTGGTTTGAAAGTAATCTTAATACCTCAGAACTCTGATATTGTAGAAAACCTCGTCTTGATCTTTAAAGAAATGAGAATTAAGTTATCAAGTGATCGATTCTTTCCCGCAAGATGCCCCGTATGTAATGGTACTTTACAGTTGATTAATAAGCTGGAAATAAAAGATAGGGTACCTTTAAATTCTTGGAGAGCACATAACGATTTCTGGATTTGTAATAAATGTGGAAAAGTTTACTGGAAAGGAAGTCATTGGAAAAATATAGTCAACACATTAAATCGCATTAAAAACCTCTTGGAAAAATCTTCTCAGAAAGATTAGTTTAGAGTTGTTTTTCCTGGTTATGAATAAATTGATTTTGTTTGGGTTATAATATGACTTTGCTCAGAAATGAATCAACTCAAATAAAAATTACTTTCATCTTTGCAGAGTCCTCCCTTGAGCTTATACCAGAAGAACTCCTAAATCATCCCCTTATAATAAAATATGCTCTTAAAAGAAAAAAAACTCCTAGGACATTACTTCTTGATTCAACATACCACTTTAAAGCATTAATGCACTCTAAAATTAAAAACAAAGAAAAAAGAGGGAGACCTGATATCATTCATCGTATGTTACTTATCACCTTAGATTCTCTTTTAAATAGATACGGTTTCTTGGAGATTTATGTTCATACAATCGATGATAGAATCATCTGGGTAAATCCGAAAGTACGAATACCTAGACATTATGCTCGCTTCGTTGGTCTGATGGAAAAATTACTCACAAACAGAGTTATTAGAGTTGGAGATAATCCCAAAGAAATCTTACTTAAAGTATTACCTTTGACATTTGAAGATTTGCTGAAAAAGCTTACACCTTATATCACTTTAGGTTTTTCTAAAAAAGGTCAGATAATTGAAAATTTCGATGCCTATATTGCAGAGATTATAAATAAAGTGACATTGAAAAATAAGACTATGTTAGGAAATGCAAGGATAGTAAATATCATTGGAGGTTTTCCGAAAGGCTCTTTCTCCAAAAGAGTACTGGAAAAAATTGATCTACTTTTATCGCTTTCACCACTCTCCCTGTCTGCTCAATACGTAATATGCAGGATAATTGCTGCATATGAAAGGGTATTAATACCTTACACGAAATTGAATAATAAAGTAGGAAAAAAGGACTAATACGAGTAGGTTTCCCGCATGTTAGAATTATTTTCAATAAAAGGACTAAATGACGAAGGTTTTCTTTTTATAGTTGAAAATATGCCCCTGCTAGCTGTAAATCCTCCGACAAAGAAATTTATTTCGCATTTTTGTAGTGAGACTCTTATTAAAAAAATTTTGCATACACCTTCAAAGATAGTTATAACTAAGCATCAAAGAGAAATAATTAGAGAATGGAGCAAAACAAATTTAGTAATTATGCCTGAATACTTTAAAGGAGAAGAGGATGAGGAACTAAATGTATTTTACTTAGAAATTGACGATCTCTTACCAATATCTGAGGATACATACGTAATATTTCCGAGGATCTTAAATTCTTCCAATTCGTCTGTTTTCAATGTGCTAATAGTCTTTAGAAATATTACTATCGCTTATATTGATCATCTCCTAGAAAACAAAGACATATTAGCTGTCGATGTAGCCATTATATCGAATAGCGTAGCTCGATTCATTAAACCTTACTTAACAGAGAAGGAGCTAGGTATTCTACCACATAAATTGGGTGTAGAGTGCTCGTTTTTAGTTTTTCTTAAAAATGTGGAATTACCACGCTCTGCTAATTTGTTATGTTTAAGTAAATGCAAATTCATAAGTTTTGCGCGTCATTTTACACATATTTATCCAATTATGAATCCCAAAAATGACTCGTTAAATACTAGGAGGAATTATTATAAATAAGGGATTCATGTAGGTGACCTAAAATACATGACATCGCTTTAATTATTAACAAACTACTTGATGAAAAAGGATCACCTATGGTTGAAGAGGGATTATTAATTGCACTTGCAATCATAATTTTCCTAACCTTGTTGGCTATTGTGGCAAATATAATAGACTGGTTAAATGATTTATATAGTCAAGTGTCCGGAGATACGGAGGTGATATTACGCCTCCTCTAGAAAATCCCACAATTAATGATTTTCTAAGAGCATGGGCAGAGCTTCCAAGCAGAATTCTCTCTTGGCTACAGACAATTTTTTTACTTTTAGTGTACGCAGCGGTATTTCTTGGCGGAATAATGATTGTATGGGGTGCTATAGAATGGGCAACGGGATATAATGAAACTAGTGGTAAGAGAAATATTATTCGCGGTATTACTTTAATTATATTGGCCTTAGCACCTACCTTTGTGATCTACTAATTCCAAGGAATTTATAAACCCACTATTTAGAGTCATTGAAGCAAATCTTCACAAAAGCATAAGGTTGGTGATATGTATTCTAGTTCCATTTAGTCTTACATATTTCTTGATCACTCTTTTTGTAATATTTAACATATTTACCATAAATGTTGTAAAGAATTCTTGTAAAAAGTTATGGGAAAAATTAGCTGTTATAACAATGATCCCCTTTATTTCTTATCTATCGTCTGCAACGTACCTCGCAACGGGTTCAATAAAAGATGTCATTAGTCTGTATATGTCTATGTCAAAATATTTACATACGAAATCAGATTTCCCATTGCAAGGAAACCCCTTCCTGTTCAACAAAATAGATGATCTTGCATTAAATGATGATTAT
>Ga0180302_10001058_pt1 | contig 12883 bp, 12 predicted proteins | sample GuaBasSediGuay17_FD_121794 | JGI IMG/M metagenome (GOLD analysis project Ga0180302, IMG submission 121794) | Subseafloor sediment microbial communities from Guaymas Basin, Gulf of California, Mexico - Guay17, Core 4571-4, 12-15 cm | ecosystem: Environmental > Aquatic > Marine > Hydrothermal... | reverse complement strand
GCGATCCTCAGCCTGTCCTCTATTAGGTCGCAAATTATGACCTTCACGGCCCCGAGGTGCTTGGCCACCTGGGCATGCAGTATGCCTATGGGGCCCGAGCCTATGATGGCCACCACATCGCCCGGCCTTATCCCGGCCTTGACGGCCCCGTGCAGGACGCACGCAAGGGGCTCCGTTATAGCTGCCTCCTCGTAGGAGAGGCCGACCGGTATCTTCTGTGCATTCACCTTGAGGAACCTCTCAGGGACCCTTATGTATTCCGAGAAGGCCCCCCAGAGCCACATCCGGTTTTCGCATAAGTTCTGGAGCCCTCTCCTGCAGAAGCGACACGTCAGGCAGGGTGCCGAATTGCCCGCCCTTATCCGGTCCCCGATCTGCCAGCCCTCGACGCCCGGCCCGACGGCCACTACCTCTCCAGCCCACTCGTGGCCGAAGGGGCTCGGCAGCCTTATGACGCTGCTCACGTAGGGCCGGGTGAACATCTTCACGTCCGTCCCGCAGGTCGTGGCAGCCCTCACCCTGGCCACTACCTCGCCGGGACCTGGCTCAGGCACAGGTCTTTCCTCAAGCCTCAAGTCCCCTGGGCCGTAGAGGACAGCCATCAACATGCGTTCTCCCTTCCCTTCCTCGCCCAGGCCGCACCACCACCTTTTGGACCGTGGCCTCCGGGCGGCTTAAAAACTCGTCCGAGAAGAGGGGCCCGGCCTATCGGCCCCTGACCACGACCTTGAGGCATTCCTTGCTCTCCTTGGCCAGCCTGAAGGCATCTGCTATGCGGTCTAAGCTGAAGCAGTGCGTTATCAGCTTGCCGAAGAGCTCCTTGTGGGCCAGGAGGATGGACATAGCATCTCTGGTCTCCAGGTGCGTGGTCGAGTATGAGGCCGTTATGGTCAGCTCGTCGAAGAACACCTCGTTTGGCCTTATGGCCCACTCAACCTCCGGGGCCGTGGGAGCGAACACTAGGAGCGTCCCGCCACGCCTGAGGGCCTTAAGGCCGGCCTCTAAGGCCGCCTTAGAAGGTGCTGTCACGAAGACCACATCGGCACCGAGACCGTCTGTCTCGGCCCTGACGGCATCGGCCAGCTCTTCTTCCCTGGCGTCCACGACGGTCCTTATGCCTAACTCCCGGGCCTTCTCCAGCCTGTAGGGCATCAGGTCCGATATGGCCACGGAGGTCGCGCCCGCCAGCTGGCACAGGACAGCTATCATGAGGCCTGATGGACCAGCACCCACGATGGCCACGTGGTCCTCCAGGCCTATCCTGGCCTTCCTGACGGCCCTGAGGCAGCAGGCTAAAGGCTCTATGAGCGTCCCGAGCTCGAACGAGAGGCTATCGGGCAGCCTGAACGTATCTAACATGAGGTTTGGCTCGGGGACCCTGAAGAACTCAGCGAAACCGCCCGGGTCCAGGTGCGTCTTCCTGAAGGAAGGACAAAGCGTGAACTGCCCCCTCCGGCAGAAGCGGCACGTCATGCAGGAGACGTGGTGGTGTGCGAAGACCCTATCGCCCTCCTGGAAGCCCTCGACCTCACGGCCGACCTCGACCACGATACCCGTGGGCTCGTGGCCCAGCACGAGCGGTGCCCTCGGGACCAGATACCAATCCATGAGGTCGGAGCCACATATGCCGCAGGCCTCCATCTGGACCAGTATGTCCCTGGGCCCCACGGAGGGCCTCGGCCTCTCCTCCAGCCTTATGTCGCCTGGTCCATAGTAGACGGCCACCTTCAAGGCAGGTTGGCCTTTGGCCCCGTGTGCCTTAAGACGTTTGCCCGCCCTGGCAGGCCGAGGTGAATGGGCCTGGTCAGGAGCATAGGGATCGACCCTGGGACCCGGAGCTTCAGCGTCTTCGGCCTCGAGGACGGGAGGCCCTTCTTAGACGAGGATGTCCCGAGCGATGAAGTGGCTAGGGACCCAGATGTCCTGCTTGACCTGCTAGAGGAGGCGGAGCCTGACATAATAGTCGGGCCTTCGGGCTACGGCCTGCCGTTGAAGTGGGCCCACAAGCTGACGGAAGAAGACCTGTTCTTACTCGTCCTCAGGAAGCCGGAGGACAAGGGCATACCGGTCTTAGAGGGCCTCGTCGAGATGGTCCGGAGGGCCGGCCGCAGGAAGCTGCCCATGATATTCATACCGTCCGTGATACAGATGCCCACCGTGCCCAGGTATAGGAAGCTGAACCGGATAGACATGGGGACTGCGGACAAGCTGGCCGTCACGGTCCTGGCCATACAGGAGTGCTCGGAGGTCCACGGGCTAAGCTATGACGAGGTCGACCTCATAGTGGTCGAGGCTGGCGGTGCCTACACGAGCCTCATGGCCGTGAAGAGTGGCCGCATAGTAGATGGCATAGGGGGCAGCCAGGGTGCCGTAGGCTACATGAGCCACGGGAGGATGGATGGCGAGGTGGCCTACCTGTATGGGGGCTTCCCGAAGATAAGGCTCTTCGAGGGAGGAGTCATCGACATAGCCGGCGACGGGGGCCTCAGGCCTGAGGAATGGCCTTTTAGGGCCCGGGAGGACGAGAGGGCTAGGGATGCTTGGGAACTCTTCTTCGAGGAAGTGGAGAAGTTCGCGAGAGCCCTGACGGCCTCCGTGCCCGAGCCGGTCGAGGTCGTCCTATCGGGCCGGCTGACCGAGGTGCCCGAGGTTAGGGCCGAAATGGAACGCAGGCTATCGTCAATAGCCCCTGTGAGGAAGCTGAAGGGCTTCGGTGCTGAGGCCAAGACGCCAGCACAGGGCGAGGCCGTCATAGGGGACGGCCTCATGGGCGGCCGCTACAAGGAGCTCGTGGAACACGTAGGCATAAGGGGTGCTAAGGGCACGGTCCTAGATTATGTCCTCATAGGCTCATGGCCCGAAGTGCTGAAGAGGTATGGCGTCAAGGCCAGCCTGGTCTACGGTGGTGGGGGTTGAGGAAGGTCAGGATAGGCCTGACGGGCCTCACGTTTGACGCAGCCCATTACACGCCCTCGGGCGGGAAGTGCGAGGACCTACACGGCCACACCTTTACGGTTGACGTGGAAATAGAAGGTGTCCCGGGCGAGGACGGCATGATCATGGACTTCAGGGACCTGAGGGAGAAGGTCAAAAGCATCCTATCCTCCTGGGATCACGCCTTCATAGTGCCCGAGCGGGACGTAAGCAAGCTGAAGTTGGAAGGACCTTTCGGCCTCAAGCTGAAGGTCATAAAGGGGCCTGCCGCCACGACCGAGTGCATGGCCGTCCAGTTGGCCGACGAGCTCCGTGATGCCCTGGGCCTGCCCGTGAAGGTGAGGGTCTGGGAAGGGCCAGGTAAATACGCCGAAGCCGCTTCGGCCTGACGTGCGAATATGTTAAATCCCCGTGAGAGCCTTTGCCGGGAGGTGGGCAATACGGCCGAGGCTGGGCCAGCCGACATAAAGGACTCCGAGCCCGGCGTCAAGCTGAGGATAGACAGGGTGGGCGTCAGGGGCATAAGGACCAGGTTCCCCATAAAGAGCCCCTGGGGGACGCTCATCTACGAGGCCGAGGTAGACGCCTACGTCGAGCTCCCGCCCGACAAGCGTGGCGTCCACATGTCGAGGAACATAGAGGCCTTCGCCGAGGTCATCTACGAGGCCAGGCTGAAAGAGCACTCCACGACTGTCGAGGGCCTGTTGGCCGAGGTAGCGGAGAAGCTGCTGAAGAAACACGATTACACGCAGAAGGTCGAGGTGGTGGCTAGGACGGCCTACTTCTTCGACGTGGGACCCAGGAAGGGCGTTTCGGAGCCGGTTGACGTGGTCATAAGGGTCATCAAGTCGAGGAACGGCGAGGAAGTCAGGGAGCTGTCCGTATCGCTCCTCGGCCTGACGGTCTGCCCCTGTGCCCAGATGACGTTCAGCCTTAAGGAGGGCACGGAGCTGCACAAGAGCCCAAGCCACACTCAGAGGGCCAGGCTCACGGCCACCATAACGCTGAGGAACACGGGCAAGGTCCCGATGATAAACGAGCTGGCCGAGCTGCTCGTGGATGCCTTCTCCGCACCCGTCATGGGCCTCCTGAAGCGTGATGACGAATACGAGGTCGTTAAGAAGAGCTTCGAGAAGCCCAGGTTTATAGAGGACGTGGTCAGGCACGCTCTAGACGCCATATCGAGGTACTTGGTCGAGCGGGGATTCCCGCCCGACGCACGCATAAAGGTTGAGGTGGAGAGCTATGAGAGCATACACCCGTATAACGCTTACGCCTGCCGGGAGGCAACGCTAGAGGAGCTTTTGTCAGAGGCGTCTCCATCACGGTGAACGGACCTCGAGCCTGGCCCCCTCGTTCCTTGGCTCCGCCACTAGGACTCCGTATTTGAAGCCTGATTCCTCTAGGAAGGCCGATACGGCCTCCTTGAGGGCCTGGCACTCCCGGGCGGTCGTTAGGGCGTATAAGGTCGGGCCCCAGCTGCTCTGTCCAACCCCGTAGGCACCCTTGCTCAGCAGGAAGGACCTCAGCTCCTCGGCTGCCTCATCCGCGAAGACACCGCCCTGGTAGGGGCTGAAATAACGGCCCACAAGCTCCTGTATCTCCGTGAGAGCACGCCCAAAGGCCCTGATATTGCCCCAGAGCACGGAGGGCAGAAGGACGTTCAACAACAGGGAGCAGATGCGACCTCTCACGCCGTCCGGCATGGGCTCCAGGCTCAACAGCAAGTCCCTCTCAGATGCCTCGTTAAGGCCCCTCATGCCCTCCCTGGTCAGGAGGAGGAAACGCCAGTCCTCTGGCACGTCAAGCCTCACTAAAGCCCTCGGCAGGTCCTTCGGCCCTTTGAACTCCGCCCTGCGGCCCGTATCAACGATCAGGCCCCCGGCCTCGAAGGCCAATGTCCCTATGCCCGAGAACTCCCCCCGGCCGATCAAGAAGGCCAGCTCCCGGACGGATTTCCCCAGCCCGTAGAGGGCGTTCAGGGCCCACGCTATGCCGAGCTTGACCTGCGTCGTTGAGCCGAGGCCCACGTGAGCTGGTATCGAGGAGCGGACTTCTATCCTGGCCCCGGGAACCCCAAGGGCCCTTACCACGTCCTCCGCCAGGGAGAGAACACGGTCCTTATCTTGACCTGAGACCTCTAGGCCCTCACACGGCCTTACCACAGCCTTGAATGAAGGCTCCCTTATGGCTGCTCCTATACTGGCGAATAGGAAGGGGCCTCCCGTGGTCCTGTAGAAGCCGAAGTGGAGCCTTGAGCCCGTGTCCACCTCAGCCATCAAGGCCCTAGAATAGCGGCTCGTCTTGGACATAGCTCTTGCCCCCCCTCAGGGCCACCTCGGCCTTGGTCAGCTCGCGGGCCAGGTAAGCCACGTGCTCGGGCGTGCTGGCCAACCCCATATCGAGCACGCACCTGATTATAGAGGCCGCATCAGCCCCCCTAAGCAATATCTTGCCCTTCCGGCCCTCGTATAGGGCCGTTATGGAGCCGGAGGACCTGTCAACCGTTATCCTGAAGAAGCCCACCGGGTCAGGCTTGTAAGCTGGCTTCTCGACGGGCCCACAGCTTACCTCGGCAGCTCCCTCGAGCAGCTCAGGCCCGAACTGAACGGTCCTATCGACCTTGTCCTTCAGCACCAACAGGTCGAGCCCAAGGTCCTTGGGAGTCCTGTGCTCCCAGAGGGCCAGGGAGGCCATCTTGAGGGCCATGCTCGCCTCAGAGGTCGAACGGTAGGTCTTGGGGCTTTCCTCGGTGGTCAGGACGAGGCTGACGCCTAACTCAGCAGCGAGACAGGCCAGGAGGGCGTTAAGTCCCGGGCTGTCCGCGTCCACGAGTTCTAGAACGTTGCAGAATCCCATCATCAGGGGCCTCCCGGGTAGCTCACGGGCAACCAAGCCATAGGCCATGAGGCTCCTGAAGAAGCCGGCCTCAATCGGCGATTCTAATAAGGGGTCCAATATGAGCTTCTCGGCCCCCCTCACCTCCAGCTTTTCCAACATGTGCCTCAGGGCCCTTAGCTTCTCATCAGGGCTCAGGCCAGGCGGTGCGACTAGGACGTATGCTGCCTCGGGCCTCAAGTGCCTTGTGACGGCATCTACGTTCTCGACGGATACGCTCAAGATGAGGTCGGCTCCCTGCTCGAGGGCTGTTCTGACGTGGCTCGGCACAGGGTCATCCACGGCCAACGTACCCAATTCGTCCCTCAGGGCCCTGAGAACGGTCCTGAGCTCCTCCAGGCTCGTGGAGCTGGGGCCTCTGAGGCCCACGCAGACCAAATTGGCTCCTGCCTCGGCTCTCAAACGGCACTCCTCCAGCAGGCCTTCTAAGGCCATCCCGGGCCCGTAGTAGACCTCGCTGGCCAACCTCATTGGGGGTGGCCTGATGGGCAGCTTGACCTCCCCGATTCGTATGAAGTCCTTAACGGCCCTTTCTACCTCGGCCAGCCTAATTTTCGGGTCCAAGGCCTCCCTCAGCAAGAGATCCGCGGGCTTGTCGGGCGAGAGGCCATGAGGCCCGAGTGTCCTGAGGGCGAGGACCAAGTCCCTTATGTGCTTGGTTCCCTTTACGAACGGTATCCCGTAGAAATCGGCCAGCTCTGAGGCATCTCCGTATGTGTAGCCCGGCAGTATGACCAGGTCGTATGACTTTAGCAAGCCGGAATAGGACTTTAGGGCCTCTTTTAGCCGTCCGATGGTCATCAAGGATGCGACCTTCACGCCTAAGACGAGCACGTCAACACGGTAGCCTAGCTCGCGTTCTACACGCTCTGCCTCAGCCCTCACGGTCCTGGAGGCCAGCTGTCCCGTGATTAAGAGGAGCTTCAACCCGATAGCAACCTCCTCAGGACCTCATATAGCTCGTCCTCGCTCCTGACGACGTAGACGCCCGGCATGGCCTCTAAGGTCCTCACGTTCGCCAAGTCGAGTTCACGGCATCTGAGGACGACCTTACGCCAACAGGATATGGCCCCGTGCGGGCAGAGAGGGACACAAGCCTCGCAGCCCCGGCAGAGGGCCAGGTCTATCCGGGCCGTCCTATCCTCGAGCCTGTAAACGGCCTTCTGAGGGCAGGAGAGCTCTGGTGGGCATTCCGGACAAGCCCTGCAGGCCTCTGGGTCGACCGTGCAGGGCAGCTCGGCTTCCACGGCCTCCGAGTGATCGGATGGCAGGACCACGATGGGCGTCCCGGACTTGCCAGCCATGGAGAAGGCCTGTGTGACGAGTGTGTCCGCTATGCCGTGGGCCATCTTGGCCACGGTGTTGGCCGTCGCGGGTGCTATGGCCACGGCGTCGTAAGAACCGGTCATGACGCGGCCAGGTATCTTGCTCGTGGGCCTCAGCAGGTCCTCCACGATCAGCTCCTCGTAGTAGGAGCCTGGCGAAACGGCCCTTAGGCGGTCCAACACGCCGTAGAGCCTTGCTATCCCGTGGCCAGCCCTCGAGAGGACCGTGGTCACCTTGAGGTTCAGCTCCTCCTTCAGGCTCAAGATGGTCTCGAAGACGGCCCTCACCTTGTAGCCGGCCCCGGTTATACACCAGAGGAGCTTCTTCAGCTTCCACCACCCCTCAGGAAAGAGGCCAGCTCTCCGGGCCCTATGGTGGTGGCCTTCGGGACCTCCTCATCGAGTACGAAAATGCGGCCTGGGTAGAGACTGGCAAGCCAGGACAGGAGCTTCCTGGCGAAGTCCAATTTCATGCTCTTCACTTTCCCGGCCTTCACGTGCTCTTGAAGCCAGGGCTTTGAGAAACGCCCCACGAGGCCGCCGAAATACCAACCAGTCAATAGGACCCTATGAGCACCAAGGTGGAAGGCCATGAAGACCGCCCTATCTCCATCCGTGAAACCTCCGAAGTTGAGGACACGCCCGACAGGCCTCGTCTGACACGTCCCGAGGAGGAAGCCGTTCCTGAAGGACTTCACGTGCTCCAAAAGGGCCCTTATGTTGTCCCCGTGTGCGTGCACGACCACTAAGGAGCACGCACGATTGGCTTTCAAGATGGCATTTACGTCCCCGTCCAAATCGGTGGTTATGATATCTGGCCTCAGGCCTGCCTTAAGGAGTGCTGCCGTGGCCCCGTCTGCCGATACGAGCGTTATACAGGCCCTGTTAAGGCCTCCGAGGGCCTCCTTGACCAGCTTTAGGTGCTCTTCTAAGTTGGGGCCAGCACCGAAGACCAAGACCGTCTTGCCCTTTAGTAGCTCCCTGGCTCTTTTGAGGGCTTCCTGGATATCAAAATCAGACAGCAGGTCATCTAATATGCGGGCTGCCCTCTCGTCCTCCTCTAAGCTATAGCCGAAGGCCTCCCTGATGGCCTCGTACCAGGGCTCCCAGGACCTGTAATCCACCAAGGCCGGACCAAGTTCTTATCAGGCCCGGGGGCTTAAGGAGTACGGGCCCACATGACATCCTTGGCCAAGTTAGGCTTCTCGGACCGGACGTTTTCCGAGGTCGTGTTGGCCCTCGAAATCGACGGGCGGGTGCACGTCCAACCCCTCGGCGTCAGGCTGTCGGGCGACCTGCTCTGGGCCCGGGTCTTCAGGTCGACCAGGCTGCATGGCCTCCTGAGGACGGGCCTGAAAGGCTCCCTGAACATAACTTATGACCCGAGGGCCTTCTTAGAGCCGGTGCTCTACGGGCGCCTCACCAGCCTCGAGGTCCTAGAGGGGCCTAAAGGGCCTTACCTGCCCTCAAGCTCGGCTTCCATCTTCGTGGAGGTCTGCCGGGTCGAGGAAAGAGGCGATTTCAGCCTGGCGTGGCTCAAGCCGACTGGCCTGGTCATGAGAGGCCCGCCGAGGGCCTTTAACAGGGCCTTCTCAGCCCTCATAGAAGCCCTAATACACCTCTCCAGGGCCAGGTACTACGCCATCGAGGGCAACGCCCGGGAGGCCTCCGAGCTGGCCGAGAAGGGGCGGTCCAGCCTCGAGCCGCTGAGGCACGCCACCGAGGACCCCTCCTGGCTCGAGATGGCCTCTGAGGTACTGGCTGAGCTCGAACTCTGGTCTTCCTGGGCCAGGGAGAAGGCTAAGCTGCCCGAGAGGGGCTTCTACACGCTTGTCATGAGGTCGAGATGGCCCGAGGAGGGCTTCTACATTTATACTGGCTCCTCGGCTAGAACGGGGCTCATAAGGTGTGTCGAGGAATGCTTATCGAGAGGGAGGGCTTCAGGCCCGCTGGGAGATTTCACCGCTAGGCCAGGCGTCCGCTTTAAGGCCATTATGGCAGCTGAGGGCCCTGAGGCCTTGAGAAACCGCCTGGAGAAAGTCATTTCAGCACGGGTCAGGCCCAGGGCCTTGGCAGGCCTCCCGGAGGACATCTTGTACGTTGGCGAGGAGGAGCCTACCGAGGGCATTAAGGGAGCTTATCGTGTCTTAGGGCTCGAGCCGTTCACGATTCTCTTCCCATGACGGCTGTATGACCTCGACAGCGAACTCTGTGCCTCAGAGCACTCTGGAGTTCAGAGCTGAACCCACTCTTAAATCCGGCCTTGCTTTAGGCCTCCTCAGGAGGGGAATGAAATGGGACGTGAGGTAGCCGTAAGCGTGAGGGAGCTCGTGAAGGAATACGACGGCACCTTGGCCCTCAGGGGCGTGAGCTTCGACATCTACAAGGGCGAGGTGTTCGGCTTGCTTGGCCCGAACGGTGCTGGCAAGACGACGCTGATGAACATACTGGCTGGCATCCTGCTCCCCACGAGCGGGAAGGCCGAGGTACTCGGCCATGATGTGGTCAGGGAGTCGAGGGCCGTGAGGGCCCTGGTGGGCTTCTGCCCTCAGGAGACAGTGGCCTACGAGGAGCTTAACGCCATGGAGAACATGATGTTCTACGCTGGCCTCTACGGGCTCCCCCGTTCTGAGGCAAAACGCAGGTCTAAGGAGCTGTTGGAGTTCGTAAGGCTCCTCGACGTGGCGAAGAAGCCCGTAAGGGAGTTCTCGGGCGGCATGAAGAGGCGTCTCAACCTGGCTATAGCCTTGATAAACGACCCAGAGGTGCTCCTGCTCGACGAGCCCACGACGGGCCTTGACCCGAGGGCCAGGAGGGACGCCTGGCACTACATAGAGGGCCTGAAGGCTGAGGGACGCACTATCCTGCTGGCCACGCACTACATGGAGGAAGCCGACCGCCTCTCCGACCGAGTGGCCATAATGGACTTGGGCCGCGTGATAGCTCTCGACACGCCTGAGGCCTTGAAGAAATCCGTGGGAGAGCTATCTGTCATAGAAGTCCACGTCGAGGAGGCCTCAGAGGCCCTTAAGGAGGCCTTATCGGCCCTGTCGGAGAACGGCAAGATATTATCGGGCGAAGATTACGTACGCCTCTACACACGGGACCCAGAGGCTGTGTTGCCGAAGGCTGTCGAGGCGACGCTGAGGGCTGGTGCCAAGGTCATATCGGTCAGCGTTTCAGAGCCCACGCTCGAAGATGTCTTCCTCAAGCTGACGGGCAGGAGGTTGGAATAATGGGCCTCAGGGCCATCTTGGCTATAGCCGAGAGGGACGTAAGGAGCACGGCCAAGGACAAGATGGCCTTGTTCTGGATAGTCGCCTTCCCGATATTCATGCTCACCATGTCCTTCCTGCTCTGGGCCAACCCCATGCCCCCCGTCACCGTCAAGGTCGGCATCGTCTACGAGGACACGACGGTCAATTGGGGCAACCTGACCTTCACGGCCAAGAACATAACGGACATAATGAAGGAGGTCTACGTGGAGACCGAGGAAGGGAAAGTAAAGGTCTTTAACGTGGTCGAATATGGCAATAAGACTGATGAAGCCCTCAGGGACCTGAAGGCAGGCAAGCTAGATGCGGTCGTGGTCTACTTGGACCGCTTCTCGGTTAACGCCAGCTATGGCCTATCGGCCAAGGCCGAGATATACGTGAGGGGCGGGGATGCCTACACGGAGCAGGTCACCAGGGCTGTCCTAACGCAGTTCTTTGACGAGCTATCGGACAGGATAGCTGAGGCCAGGATAGAAGTGATGGAGCAGAACTTCCCGGAGGACCAGCTGCCGCCTGGCCAGAAGCAGATGATAGTGGAGTGGATGAAGGGCTTGGCCTGGCCCGTGAACATGACCATCGAGACCGTGACGCCCGAGACCTTGATGGGGAAAGCTGGCCTGAGGGGTTGGTTCACCATAGCCATGACGGGCGTCCAGCTGCTGATGTCCGGCTTGGCCATAGGGGCCACTATGGTAGTCGAGGAGAGGGATAGGAAGACGCTCAGACGCCTCATGGCCGCCCCTATAGGGCCCTGGGACCTCTTGCTCGGCAAGACGCTCTCGGGCCTAGTGTGGCTCGGCATATCGTCTCTGGTATGCATAGGCTACGGCTTAGCCTGGGGAGCCCGGATATACTGGCACCCGTTGGAGAACCCAGCACACGCCCTCGTGCCCGTGCTGTTGCTCATGGGAGGCCTCATGATGACGGGCCTCGGCCTCCTGATATCCATGGTGGCTAAGACGTCCAAGGGAGCCTCGGGCCTCGCCACGGCCATAGGCTTCCCGCTCATGTTCCTAACGGGCATCTGGATGCCCAAGTGGATGCTCCCGAGGCCGCTGCGGGTCTTCGCCAACTGCTTCCCGCTCACCATGATTGTTGACGCCTTGAGGGCCGTCATGGTGTTTGACGCCGGTCTAGAGGCCGTACTGCCCGTCTTGCCCTGGACGATCCTCGCGACCTTGGTCTTCTACGGCCTGGGCGTGCTGGCCTACAAGGTCGTGCTGAGGAGAAGCCTCTGAAAACGAACCTATTTTCTACCTTGCCCGTCTTCTCCGCTACCCTACTTTTCCCAGGCTGAGTAAGGGCAAGTGTTAAAACGAGATAGGGCATTTATGCCCCCGGGTGGCGGGATGTCTGAGGAGAGGAAGAAGGTTACCATAAGGACCCTCATGAAGAAGAAGGAAGCCGGCGAGAAGATCGTCTGGCTGGTGGTCTACGATTATCCGACCGCTCTCTTGGCTGATGAAGCCGGCGTGGACATGGTCCTGATAGGCGATTCGCTAGGCATGAACGTCCTCGGCTACGAGACCACTCTGCCCGTCACCATGGAGGAGATGCTCCACCACACCCGGGCGGTCGTGAGGGCCGTGAAATACGCCTTCATAGTGGGCGACATGCCCTTCATGTCCTACCAGCCCAGCGTGGAAGAGGCCATAAAGAACGCTGGTGCCTTCCTGAAGACTGGCTGCGATGCCGTGAAGATAGAAGGCGGGGCCGAGGTAGCTGACCGCGTGAAGGCCATAGTCGATTTCGGCATACCCGTGATAGGCCATCTCGGCTTGACGCCGCAGAAGGTATCCATGTTGGGCGGCTACAGGCTCCAAGGTAAGACGGCCGAGGACGCCAAGAAGATAATTGAAGATGCCAAGGCCCTTGAGGAAGCAGGTGCCTTCGGCGTCCTGATAGAGAACACAACGGCCGAGGTAGCTAAGCTCGTGGCAGAGGAAACAGATCTGATAGTATTCGGCATAGGAGGAGGCCCCTACTGCCACGGCCAGCTCCTACTGGCACCGGATGTGCTCGGGATAGGCAAGATAAGGCCCTGGTTCGCCAGGACCTACGTGAACTTGAGGGAGCTCATACTAAATGCCTTCAGGCGTTATTGTGAGGAGGTGAGGAAGGGCCTTTACCCGGCCGAGGAGCACACGAGGCACATGGAGAAGGAAGAATACGAGAAGCTGCTCGAGATGCTGGGCAAGAAGTAAGCTAAGTCCCGGGGACGAGGGTAAGGTCCTATCAGCGTTTGGGTAGCCCTTACTTTCACCTTCCCCATCCGGTATGATAGGCCCGTGCTAAACGTACTTAAAACGCCTAGAAGGACATCCCCTGCCGGTGGCTTGATTGGCGGGCGAGGAGGAAACGCTATCAGCTATCCCCGAGATGCTTAAGGAACGCATAGAACTGGTCGAGGGCTCGATAGAAGAAGCCCCACACCCCTTCATATACAGGATT